>OCVV011333695.1_pt1 | contig 10631 bp, 8 predicted proteins | sample 1539721 | NCBI WGS metagenome assembly OCVV01 (sample SAMN02144230, study PRJEB22623) | gut metagenome | biome: sheep rumen | host: Ovis aries | place: New Zealand
AAGACACAAGTATATATTATCTCCGGTGATCATTATCGCACCCGCATGACCCACAGCCTTGAAGTGTCACAGATAGGCCGCACCATTGCCAGAAGCCTGCGACTTAACGAAGACCTTACAGAGGCCATTGCATTGGGGCATGATGTGGGACATACAGCCTTTGGACACGCCGGGGAAGCAGTCCTTGACCGTCTTACAGGTCACTTTGCCCACAACGAGCAGAGCCTGCGGGTGGTAAAGTATTTGGAAAAGGGTGGTAAGGGCCTTAATTTGACCAAGGAAACCATGGATGGCATTCTTAACCATAGTGGCAAAGGAAAACCTTTTACTATGGAAGGAAAAATTATTCACTGGGCTGACCGTATAGCTTATCTTTGCCACGATTATGATGACAGTATGCGGGCGGATATATTAAAGCCTGATGACTTGCCGGGGATTGTCATTGAAAAAATTGGTACGGATACCTCAAAAATGATAACCTCCATGGTATCGGACATGATTCGTTCCTCAGAAAAAGCAGGAGATATTACCTTCTCCAAGGAAATGACCGAGGCTATGGGGATTTTTAGGGAATTTATGTTCAATAGTATATATCACTCAGAACGGCTGGCCAAGGAGCGGGGACAGGCAGTTTTTGTTATTGAGCAGCTTTTTAAGTATTTTATGGACAATCCTGACAAGATGCCCCATGAGTTTCAGGCTCGTCAGGACCAATGGGGTCTGGAACAGACGGTGGTGGATTATGTGGCCGGCATTACCGACAGCTATGCTGTACAGCTTTTTAATGATATTTTTATGCCGCCTGTGGGGGTAATGGTGAAGTAGGGTGAGCTCCATGGTTCATCGTTGTATTTTTGTTCATATTCTCAAGGATTTTGCAGCAAAATCAAGGCTTGTCACCATTAGTTGAGATACTAATATGATTTTGTCAAGATAAGCAAGATGAAAACATACGGGTTTTCATCAGCCCTTACACGAAATCTAAGGCTCATCTTGACAAATTTGTATAGATTCGCCAAGATTTCGTAGTAAAAAAAGGATATTTTAGATTTATATTGAATATTAATAGTGCAAGGGATTTGAGTAGGGCTAGACGAATTTTTAGTGGATTCTTGCAGGAATTTTATGTTTAGCCTCGAATTATACTGTGTATCTTTCTGATATCCAGTATAAAGGTATGACAAATCTTTGCACTGTTTTTATGCGTTGGAAAAGGATGAGTACAAATGGCAACCTGGCTGACAGACGAATTCGTGGAAAGGGTTCGGTCAGAATCAGATCTTGTTTCTGTGATCTCCACTTATGTACCGCTGAAGCGCAAAGGAAAACAGTTTTGGGGCTGTTGCCCGTTTCACAATGAAAAAACACCTTCCTTTGCTGTGACCCCGGATAAGGGATTTTTTTACTGCTTTGGCTGTCACGCAGGTGGGGATGTTTTTAAGTTTATATCTATGATTGAAAGCCTTTCCTACAGGGAGGCCATAATTTTTCAGGCAGAGAAGCTGAACATTCCCCTTCCTGAGAGAGAGCGGACCCCTGAGGAAATAGCCCGGGAAGAAAAGCTGAAAAAGCTCCGGGAGGCCCATGAGCTGGCTGGTAAATTTTTCCATAATTGTCTTACTATGACAAAATATGGAGCCCCAGGTTTGGCTTATTTTCATCATCGTGGTATAAACGACAATATAATAGAAGAATTTAACCTTGGTTTTGCTCCTGATGCCTGGGACAAGCTCACTACTGCCTTTGCAAAGCGTGGTATTGATACCGAGCTTTTGCTGGAAAGCGGTTTGGTGGTAAAAAGGCAGAAGGGGCAGGGGGAATATGACAGATTCCGCAACAGAGTCATGATTCCAATTATGGATGAACGGGGTCGGGTGTGCGGTTTTGGAGGCCGTGTTATTGATAATGGCAATCCCAAATATTTAAATTCCCCTGAAACTGCTTTGTTTAACAAGCGCAGGCTCCTCTTTGGACTGGACAAGGCCCATAGGGCCATTAGCCAGGAGGGCTTTTCCCTTGTGGTGGAAGGCTATATGGATGTTATTTCTGTGGCTGCAGCTGGTATCAAAAATGTGGTTGCTTCCCTGGGAACAGCATTTACTGCAGATCAGTGCAAAAAGCTGTTGCGATATGCTCCTGCTATTTATTTTTGCTATGACAGTGATAGTGCCGGGCAGGAAGCCATAGCAAGAGCCATAGGCATAGCTGCTGGCACCTCTGCCACGGTTAAGGTAGTTCAGCTTCCGGATTGCAAGGATCCTGATGAATATATCAGAAAGCATGGAGCTGATGATTTCAGACAGGTTGTAAGCCAGGCCGTTTCTGTGGTGGAATTCCGTCTAAGACACGTTATGGCCCACAGTGATGTATCCGGTCTGGAGGGCAGGCTCAAAGCCTTATCGGAAATGCTTCCTATTTTGGCCACTATAAAAAATACCGCCGAGCGATCAGCTTATGTGTCCAAGGTGGCACAATTGCTAAGTGTGTCAGAAAATGATATACTTGCAGAGTTAGGCAAAAAAAGCCACTGGTCAGTGGACCAGCCTAGCTCTGGCAGGGCCGTAAGAAATGTGGTGCGTCAAGTTGATGATGCAGGCCGTCGGGCAGGCAGGGTAATCATTCGCATGGTGTGGGATGAGCCCGCCATCCTGGATCATTTTGTAAGTCTGGTGCCTATGGAGTCAGTGCCTGACGAAATTCACAAAAGAATATTGGAGGCTCTGTATGAAAAGTACAGGGCGGGTGAGAGAATAAGCGACATAATGGGGTTGGCCAATTTAGGCGACGAGGCAGTGGAGGAATTATCCCGGGCTGTAGTCGAGGATTTAGGAGAAGAAGACCACTCTGTTTTATATGAAGCTTGTGTGCGCCAATTACGAAGAAATTATCTGGTGAGTCAGTATGAAGTGCATTCAAAGAATGCCGAGGAATTGTATCGGCAGGGTGATGCAAAATATTTGGAGGAGCTGGCTGCCAGTCAGAAAATAAAACATGAAATGGATGAATTACAAGGTGTTAATTGACAATCAACTAACAAAATTCTGAGAAAGGAGGTTTATCAATGGCTGAAAAAAAGAAAAAGACAACCACTACTGAGCTGGAAGAAGCTAAGGCAGCAGCAACCCAGAAAAAAACGAAGACCACCAAGGCAGCAGAGCCTGCGGAGAAGAAGACTGGCAAGGCTACCGCCAAGAAATCTACCAAAACTACAACCACCAAAGCTACAACTACCAAAGCTACAACTACCAAAACAACTGCCAAGACTGTAGAAAAGAAGCCGGCGTCACCAGCCAAGGCTGCAAAGACTACTACCAAAGCAGTGAAGAAGACAGTTGCCGAGGATAGTGCAAACAAGACAGACAAGAGCGCCAAGGCTGAAAAGGATGCCAAGGCAACCAAAGCTGCAAAAAACAGCAAAACAACAAAGAGTACCAAAGCTAAAGAAAGTGCTAAGCCAAAGGCTTCAGTTGAAGCAGAGGACACTGTGGATAATGCCATAGGTATGGATATTGGCAATTTAGCTGATTTAGTGGAACGTGCCCGTGATAATGGGAATAAGATAACAGCAGGGGAGATTATGGAAGCTTTACAGAAACAGGATATATCTCCAGAAGAGCTGGATGAGATTATCGTTGACAAGTTCAGTAAGAATGGTGTGGAAGTTTCTTTTGACGATAACGACTCGGATGATGATGTTGATAAACCTGAAGACGAAGAAGACGTCGACGTTGAGGTTGGTATTAACATACCTGACGGTGTAAATATAGATGACCCAGTTCGTATGTATCTGAAGGAGATTGGCCGTGTGCCACTTCTCACAGGCTCTGAGGAGAAGGAACTGGCAGAGCGTATGGAGGACGGCGTGTCCGCTGAAATCCGTTTGGCTGCCGATGAGGTTGTTAAGCAGGATGCTGAGGCTGGCACTGACAGTGTAAGACCGCTGTCAGAGTGGACTGAGCTACTGAAGCTGGACAACAATGATGTTACCCGTAAATATCTTCATGTGGACAATGACAGTGTAAATGCCATTGTGGAGCAGTACAAGGAGGATATTGACGGCCTGGAGGACTTTGATAGCGAGCTCTTCACCAATTATAATGAAGCATTGGGCTATGCTGAGCTTGAGGTGGAGCCACTTTCCAAGACAGATATTATCGCCATGAATACCGCCAAGGCCTTTGGTGAGGATGCCCAGAAACGTCTGGCAGAGGCTAACCTTCGTTTGGTTGTAAGTATTGCCAAGCGTTATGTGGGGCGTGGGATGCTTTTCCTCGATTTGATTCAGGAAGGCAATCTGGGCCTTATAAAGGCTGTGGAGAAGTTTGACCATACCAAGGGGTATAAGTTCAGTACCTATGCTACCTGGTGGATTAGACAGGCTATCACCAGAGCCATTGCGGATCAGGCCAGAACCATCCGTATTCCGGTTCATATGGTGGAAACAATTAATAAGCTGATTCGGGTTACCAGACAGCTGGTTCAGGATTTAGGTCGTGATCCTAAGCCTAACGAGATTGCCAAAAAGATGGATATCAGCGTTGAGCGTGTTAGGGAAATCATGAAGATAGCCCAGGAGCCAGTTTCACTGGAAACTCCTATTGGTGAGGAGGAGGACTCCCACCTTGGTGACTTCATTGAGGACCACGATGCACCAGCACCTGCAGAGCAGGCATCCTTTATGATGCTGAAGGAGCAGCTGGCAGAGGTGCTTGATACCCTTACAGAGCGTGAACGGAAGGTTTTGGTTCTGCGCTTCGGTATTGAGGATGGCCGTGCCCGTACTCTTGAGGAGGTTGGGCAGAGCTTCGGTGTAACCCGCGAGCGTATCCGTCAGATTGAGGCCAAGGCCCTGAGGAAGCTGCGTCATCCAACCCGTAGCAAGAAGCTGAAGGATTTCCTCGACTGATAATATGTTTATATCGTGTATAATGAGAGGGGACTGCTTATGCTGTCCCCTTTTAGGTTATATAGATAAAGGGGAGATTGCTGTTTTGAGCAATTAGGCCACGGGGCGTTAAGAAACTTTTTGTTGCTATACATTAATATTAGTGGGAAAAATCATTTGTTTGAGCGACGCAAAGCTTGTCCTGTAGGGCGAAGCGAGTTATGATTTTTTACACTATATAAAAGCAAGAAAAAGTTTTAGGACCGGGACCGTCGCGAAAAAAAGTATTCTCCCCTGATATAATTGAGGTGAAATTATGTTAGATGACCGCTTGCAGGCAGTGGCGGATTTTGTTCCAGAAGACTCCAGCGTGGCCGATATCGGTACCGACCACGGCTATCTGGCCATTGAGCTTTTTAAAATAAATAATTCCCGTAAAGTAATAGCTGCAGATTTAAATGCAGGTCCATGCCAGGCTGCGCGGCGCACCATTTCTGAGGCTGGCTTCAGTGACTCAATAGAGGTCCGTCAGGGTGACGGACTGGCTGCCCTGACCTCCGGCGAGGTGGACACAGTCTGTATTGCTGGCATGGGTGGCAAGCTGGAGGCAGATATCCTGGAGGCACAGCCTGATGTAACAGCCAAGCTGCAATGCTTGGTGCTTCAGCCACAAAATGGCTTTGAATATCTTAGGGGCTGGCTTTATGACCATAATTGGCACATAGAGGATGAGAAGCTATCCAAGGTCGATGGCAGGGTATATCAAATAATAAAAGCCATTCAGGGGCATAAAGAACCCCTTACAGAGGCGGAGCTTGTTTTGGGCCCGGTCCTTATTGAGAAACGCCCTGCAATGTTTGCTGAACACGTTCAAAACAACATTGACCAGCTGGATAAAATCCGTCAAGGGCTTCAAAAGGGCGGCAGTCACACCAAGGACAGGCTGGCAAAGATTGAAGCCAGGATAAAGCTGTTGGAGGAATATACATTATGAAGTGTCAGACTATAATGGGTATTATGGAAAAGCTGGCCCCAAAAAAGCTGGCAGAGAACTGGGATAATCCCGGCCTTCAGCTGGGAAGTCCAGAGCAGGAGATAAGTAAGATTTTGGTGTGTCTTGATGTTAGTCAGCCAGTGGTGGACAAGGCTATTGAGATTGGGGCGGATATGATAATATCCCATCATCCGGTGATGCTATTTAAGGGACTCCTTAGTATAAGAACCGATACTTATGATGGGGGGATGCTCCAAAAAATACTGACTCATAACATAGCCGTATATTCTGCCCACACTAATCTGGACATTGCTCAGGGCGGGTGTAATGATATTTTGGCACAATTATGGAATCTGGAAAAGGTGGAAGGACTTGCCATTACGGATCCGGAAACTGAGGATAGCTTAGGACGAATAGGCTATCTTTCCAAGCCCATGTCCATAGAAGCATTTTCCCAAATGCTGTGTGATACTCTTAAATGTCATCATGTGCGTCTTGTGAAGGGCGGTAAGGATATGGTGAAAAAGGTGGCCCTTTGCAGTGGTGCCGGTGCTGAATTTATAAGCAGGGCGGTGTTTAAGGGGGCCGATGTGTATGTAACCGGCGATATTAAGTACCATGAAGCCCAACAGGCAGTAAAGCAGGGCATTAATCTTATTGACGCCGGACACTTTGCCACTGAGTTTCCCATGGTAGAGGCTGTGGCGAAATATCTTCGTCAGGAGCTGGCTTCCATGAAACAGGGGGCTGCTGTGGAGGTTTGTGAGGATAATATATCCGAAGATTTCTTTAAGGTAGTAGGCGGGAAAGAAGGCTGATTATGACAAGACAGGAAACCATGGAGCTATTTAAGAGCTTCCCCATTTACGGAATTACTGCAGAAAAAGCATCATTGGGGCGTAGCAACTATGAAGTTGTAAGGGCCATGCTGGAAGCTGGAATTCGCTTTGTACAGTATCGTGAAAAGGAAAAGAGTGGTCTGGCCCGTTACAGGGAATGTGTGGAGCTTCGAAGACTCACCCGTGAATATGGGGCGGCATTTATTATCGACGACTTTGTGGATTTGGCTTTGGCTGTGGAAGCTGATGGAATTCATGTGGGACAGGATGATTTGCCGGCGGAAGTTGTCAGACGAATTGTGGGCAAAGATATGGTTATCGGACTTTCGACCCATAATCCGGACCAGTTGAAGGCAGCAAACCGCTTAAAAGATGTGATAGATTATGTGGGAGTAGGTCCTGTCTTTGCTACTCAAACCAAGGCCACTGCTGAACCCGTGGGGTTTTCCTACGTTGAGTATGCAGCTCAAAATTCTCTTGTGCCATTTGTAGCAATTGGTGGCATAAAAACTCAAAATATTTTTCATGTATGGGAACATGGAGCGAAAAATATGGCTGTAGTTACCGATATAACGCAGTCTGATAATATCGAACAAAAAGTACATGAGTTAGTCAATAATATCAAAAGATAATCAACACATAACCATTATATGACCAATCTTGTCCTATGTCGTTTGACACCTATTTTTCAGAATGATATAATTATCGTGTTATGAGCGTGAAAGACAATCGCTGACGATTTACTTCGTTTGAGGAAAGTCCGGGCTCCACAGGGCAGTGTGCTGGATAACGTCCAGCGAGGGTGACCTTAGGGAAAGTGTCATAGAAAAGGAAACCGCCTGGTTAGCCAGGTAAGGGTGGAAAGGTGCGGTAAGAGCGCACCAGCAGTCAGGTGACTGGCTGGCTTGATAAACCCCACATGGAGCAAGACCGAATAGGGAAGGGTATGAGGCGGCCCGCTGACCTTCCGGGTGTGTCGCTAGAGCTGTCAGGCAACTGGCAGTCCAGATAAATGATTGTCACCGCTTCGGCGGAACAGAACTCGGCTTATTGATCACTCATAGCATTTTACAATCTAATATAATGGGCATATATATCTATAAAAAGCCTAATCCAGCCCATGGAGCGGGGGAACCAAATTTTTGGGGTGAATGAAAATCAGCTGTTGCAGCATGGATGCTGCACAAGTGGATCTTAAAGGGTAGTCTTTCTCAACCCTAACCCGACAGCTAACCTCGTAGGCGCATAGAGAGAGGAGTGTCTTTTTGGGTAAGTTTATGCGTATTTTCGCGCTATCCATGATGTTTGTGTGCGTTTTTTCCGTGTGCAATGCGACAGCATTTCGTATGGGAGATCAGGGAAGTGAGGTGGCAGAGATCCAGGGTCAGTTAGCTAATCTTGGATATGATGTTGCCGCAGATGGTGACTTTGGACCAGCTACTGTAGCAGCAGTTAAGATGTTCCAGAGCAACCAGGGACTTGAGGCTGATGGTCTTGTTGGCCCTTCTACCTATTCGGCTTTGATGGGTAGAGAGATGCCACAGGTAAGCCGTAGCTTTAACTCCATTTCCCGCCGTATCATTGCCCATTCAATGAACTACATTGGTGTGCCTTATGTATTCGGTGGTACTTCACCAAGTGGTTTCGATTGTTCTGGTTATGTACGCTATGTATTTGCAAATGCCGGAATTTACCTTCCACGCACTGCAGATGCACAGTATGAGGTTGGTATGCCAGTATCCCGTGGTGAGTTGATCCCAGGTGATTTGGTATTCTTCTCCACTTACGATTATGGTGCATCCCATGTTGGTATCTATCTCGGCGATGGTTCCTTCATCAATGCATCTTCCAGCCGTGGTGTTGCTGTAGATTCCCTGTACAGTGGTTATTGGGGTTCATGCTACATCGGCGCACGCAGAGTAATTTAAAACTTCTATTTGGCGGAGCTTAATGCTCCGTCTTTTTTTGTCTTAATACCATCCTCCCCACTAAAAATTAAGAGGCTTAAAAAATTCAAAAAGCGCAAAAAAAGAACCTGCACTGCGGTACAGGCTCTTTGGAGTTTGTCCGAAATTATTAAATCATTGTGCCTTGCGGATGACCTCGATTTCTACGCAGTCCAAGGCACCGGAGATAGGTACATACTGCTTGCGGATGGTAACCTTTACCTCGGCCACCACGTCACTGTGGGCAATCAGTTTATCGCCGATATGACCACCCAGGGCCTGCAGCAGATGGAACTTCTTGTTTTCCACGGCATCCTTTACTATGGAATAAATGGTACTGGAATTGATGGTGTCGGCCTCATCATCGCTTTCAACTACCTTGTCGTTCTTGGTGGTTACTTCCACATCAAAGTAGAATTTCTGACCCTGCTCACGCTCATATTCGTACTGACCATGGAATCCATAAAACATCATATTGTTTATTCTGATTTTTGCCACATAAACCAACTCCTTTGGAATATTTTGTCGTATAGGTATCTATTCGCCAAATAAATTTTAAATCCTGCCTAAAAAGATATAAATAAAGCTATAAATACTCTTTTTCAATTTGAAAAGCGATAGCCTTTAGCCCCCAGGGCTGTTCCTTAAGGCGAACCACAGCATTCCTCAGTTGATGCAGGGTGGCACCGATTATGACATCTGTATGACTGGCACTTAGATTTACAGTACCTGCGGAAACAGCTGCCTCGGCCCCCTGACTAAGCATAGTTTGTTTTAAGATGTTGGCAGCCCTGGTATCCACGTCAGTGATTCGGAAACAGCGGAAAATCAGCTTTTCCTTCATTATTTCTATTCCCCGTCCAGACACATGGATACTTTGCAGCTCTTTCTCAATGTCATTGGAGGATAAGGGGGATAAAGTTATAATATGGCTTTCCATGGGAAAATCTCCTTATTTTATTTGCGTTTGTTGTCCTTTTCATTGTATCATAATAAAGTATTAGATAACATAGGGAACTATTATAGCCTTCCCCCTTGGGGAAGCACCCAAGGGTACTAGGAGCAGGGCTCCGTCGGTGTCAGCCATAGGCTGACGGATAAGGTCCCCAACGTTAGAATTTTTAGGAGGCATATTTTATGACAAAGAAGCGGCTTAATCCAGAAAGCTTTGACTTTCCGGTAGATGAGATTAAGAGCGGACTGTATAGTGACATATATTTTCTCCGTACACAGGAGATTCTCAATCATGCTGACTATCATCCAACTGTAACCATGCAGATTTTTCAGCGTGATTATGCCACCCTATGCGGTATCGATGAGGCCATTGCCCTTATCAAGCGTTGTGCCTATCATCCGGAAAAAATCAAGATTCGTGCTCTCCATGATGGCGATAAAATCGAGCCATGGGAGACCGTTATGACTATTGAAGGGGATTTGGCTGATTTCAGCCACTTGGAAACTGTATATCTTGGCATCATTGCCCGCCAGACCAAGGTGGCAACCAACTGTGCCAAGGCAGTGGAGGCAGCCAACGGCAAGCCTGTATTGTTCTTCCCATCCCGTTTTGACCATTATGCAGTTCAAAAGGGGGACGGCTATGCAGCCAAGATTGGTGGCATGACTAATGTTTCCACACCTGCCAACGCCATTAGCTGGGGAATTGAGGCAGCAGGTACTATACCTCATGCCCTTATTGCAGCCTGTGAAGGCGATACCCTTAAGGCTACTGAAATGTTTGATAAGTACATCGATCCTAAAATTGGCCGTGTGGCTTTGGTGGACTTCAATAACGATTGCGTAGGTACAAGTCTTAAGGTAGCCCGCGCTCTGGGTGACAAGCTCTACGGCGTTCGCCTTGATACCTCTGACAAGATGGTGGACAAGTCCCTTATCGGTCAGATGGGCCATTTCAAGCCAACCGGCGTAAACGAGCAGCTGGTAAGAAATGTTCGTGAAGCACTGGATGC
>OCVV011343717.1_pt1 | contig 10631 bp, 4 predicted proteins | sample 1539721 | NCBI WGS metagenome assembly OCVV01 (sample SAMN02144230, study PRJEB22623) | gut metagenome | biome: sheep rumen | host: Ovis aries | place: New Zealand
GGAGATTGCGACGGTCGATACCGCTCCGCTAAATCGACAAAGCAACTCCTGCCTCCGCTCTCCCCAAAAATTACAAATTTTCGGGGACCCCGCAAGGGCATTTTTTTTGAAAACGGAACTAACGTCCCTCTTTATCAGAATATAGGACAACTATCCGTGAGCAAGCTCCCGACAGCCGTCCTATATCCTAATAATACGCGATAAATCGCTTTTTTTTTCAAAAAAATGTCCGAACGCTTGCATATGTGCAAAATTTGTAGTAACTTTGCACCCGAATTGAACGCTCGTGGTGTATGAGCGGGAGACGGATCTACGCCGAAGCCGGCATCAGGCGGCGGAGGGTGGGATCATTATTTACATATTGATTGGCGTTTATTGACGCTTTGTTGTGGCAAATCGAAAGCTTCGCAACCTTTTCATTAATCAAACCCGCACAAAGAAACAATAGATGCCTACGGGTATGACTTTAGTACCGGACTGCTTATCTTGGCAGTTGGTTTGTCATATCGGCGTAGGTTTCATTGTTGTTTATGGTGTTTGATGGGTTAGCGAAGGCCTCGATTTGCGATAAGCAACAATTGAGGTCTGCGCTTTGTTTATGGGGGTCAGTACTGATGCGATAATTATAAAAAAATATTAAAAATATTTCATTTCAAATCAAAAATTAAGAAAAACTACTACTATATATACTTATTAAAACTTATTGTCAAACAAAATGAGAACTTATTGTCAAACAAAAAACACACGCGTATGAGAAAGAGAATCTTCTTCGTATTAGGACTGCTGATGGCAGTTGTAGTACAGACATGGGCAGAGGACGTCGTTTACACCTTAACGGCTGTTAAAAACACGTCCAACACCACCTATGCCAGCACGTATGATGTCACCATCAACGGCATGACGTGGAATGTGCCAGGAAACCAGAATTTCGATGGTTATTGGCGCATTGGAGGCAAAAGTATCACGAACGCCAGTCGCGTGATATACAGCAAAACGGCGATGAGCGGAGCGGCAAAAAGTCTTGTAATTATCCACAATGGAGTCAGCGCTACATCCGTAAGTGTCAGTAGTGTCAAACTGACGGTAGCGAGCGATGCCGCTTTCAGCAACCCAATTGATGAAGTAACCACCGACGGCGTTGTACAAAGTTCACAAACGGGAATAGCCGGGAGATTGATCTTTTTGCCTTCTTCGGGCGTAACTGCATGGCCGGCCGGTAGTTATTACAAAATTACATTTGTCATTACGAACAGCCCCTCCACAAATGGTGGTCTGAATTTCGTGAGTGCTGTATGGAGCAGTGACGCTAATGGCGACATACCACCGGTAGATAAAGAGGTTTACTCCATATCTTCCAGTGATGGAGGCGGATCGGGCTACGCAAGTACATTCGATGTCCGTTGCAAAGGTATGACATGGAATGTCCCGGGAAACAAAATCAATTCATACTGGCGGCTCGGAGGCAACAGCATTAACTCCGTAGAGCGTATCATCACCGGCAAGGATCCTATGAACGGAACTATTCGTAGGATAGATATTAAGCATAACGGCTTGAGCAATAATTCTGTAGTTCTGGAAAGCGTCAAACTGACGGTAGCAAGCGATGCGGAGTACACAACCGTCATAGATGAAATAACGCAGACACCGGATGTCTCAGTTGGCACGATGATTGTGTTTACTCCTTCCGCAGGTATCTCTGAATGGTCGACAGGCAGTTACTACAAAATCACTTTTACCATAACCAACACCAGTTCCACGAACGGCGGTTTGGATGTCCAAAAGATCACATGGTATGGTACAAAGGCAGGATGGTATGACCCCGCTATAGAAGACTCCCATATGCGGATGGATACCTCTACCTATGAAGAAAGAAAAAATAAGCTTGTTATAGGTTTTCCGCAGCAGATCAACGATGTCCTTCTGCGCATTGAGCAAGGAAGTGGAAGCAAAACACCGGATTACGTTTCCTTGTACCAAAATAACACGCTGACGATAGAGAGTTCGTATTTTATGAAGCGGATTCTTATCTATTCTTATTCTGACATGCAGATGGCGGCTTCTGTCGGCTCTTTACGGTACGATTCTGACATTAAAGCCACTATATGGACAGGTTGTGCAAAAGCTGTTACCTTCACCGTGCAGGCCAAAAGTACTGATGGTTTCGGTATTAGTGATATTATTACCAGTTATACCGATACGGATTGTGAGGGTGTCTATAAACCGATTTGTCATGCGGACACATGTAGCGATGCGGAATATGTGTCTGTGGATTTCTATGACAAGAACGACAGGAAGTTCGCTTGGCAGGTAATCGCGCGCGGCGGAAATGCCGTTACACCTAAAGCACCTGAAATAGAGGGATACACATTTGCTTATTATGACAAGGATCTGACGAACGTACAGAAGAATCTGAAAGTGAGGGCTATTTATACGCTAAATCAACAGCCCGACACGTTGGATTATGCCCTGCCGGCACTTAATGGTTTTTATGACTTTTTGGGTAATGGCAAGAAAGGCGCTGTTATGCCTCAGTTCGGCAAAACCAGAATGAGCAGTTCTAACTATAGCACCTTCCATCTTGCTACAACCGCCGATTACACCACCGGTTTCCAACCGTTACAGGATATTACGGAGAAACATACCTACAACTCCGCCTATAACGGCTATCAGCCGCATATACAGCATATAGGGGATGTGAATTCGGACGGTATAATGGATTTCAGCGGATGGCGGACGGACGGGTATAACTTTAATAAATTTACTTCCTTCACCTCACAAAAAGGCGATTATGAGGAGATAGAGGGTGTGTTCTATTTGCCAAACTGCGATATTAACCAGGACGGTAGGAATGATTATTTGCGGGCTGAGAAATTTCAATGCGGGCAAATGTCAAATGGTATAAGTTCTGTCTTCTTTTATGCCTATCGTTGGTTCGTCAATTACCAACAGCCGGATGGCAGTTACATAGAGGAGCAGATGAACCTGATGACCGTTGATGAATATGAAGGCACCACAGAGACTCCGACCTATGACCGCAACAACAGAGGCGCGTTTTCGCTGGAGAGTTTCTGGTCAGGTGGTACAATAGGATGTGACGCACCTTATTTGCCGATAGGTTCAACGCTTGTGCCTGTTTACCCGACGGCTGTTGTGGATGTTGACGGAGACGGCATTCAAGATCTCGTGGATGAGAACAATGGTGCCATTTGGTTCCAGCGGGAAAACAATAAATGGATTCGGATTAACAGTTATGCCCGGACATACATCCGTGATTTGAATAACGACAATATAGCTGATTTCATTTATGTGGACAATAACTCCATGTATGGTGCCATTTCCTTGCCCGATAGTACATATGCCAATACGCTGCTGACGGAACTGAAAGTGGACAATCAGATTTACATATACGATTACAACCGTGACGGATATGCAGATATATTGGCAACTCAATCGTCCTCCAACAACCAAACAGGCTATGCGTATGCCCTCCGCTTCATCAATAACGGTAGTGGTGTATTTAATGTTTTGCCGGAGCAGAATTTTGGTACGTATCGCCTGCTCTTTGGAGGCTGTCAGGATATTGACGGAGACGGCATCCATGATCTGTTGGCATATGAGTTGGATACCCAAAACAAGACGACCGGTGTCGTATATGCGCTCTACGGGCAAAGCAACGGTTCATTCGGAACTCCTGTGCAATTATTCACAGAGGCAGACGTTACGGATATCAAGAACCGCACGGTTAACGTAGCGGATCTGGATGCTGACGGCAAACAGGAGATATGGCTCTCCCTTCCTAACGAGGGCGTGCAAATGGGGAATACACGTACCTATGTAAAAAGCATGACCGGCGGCATAGCCAATACGTCGCCGAGCGCTCCCGCAAAACCGCAAATGAATTATAGCGACGGTATTCTGCAAATCACATGGGGAAACGGCTCGGATGCACAAACAGCAAGCGCTGATCTCACATATGCACTCCGCATCGGCACAACGCCCGGCGATAATGACCTCTTAGCCGCTCATGCCATGACGGACGGTACACGTCTCAACTTTATGAAGGGAAACATGGGCTATGCACATCAGTATGTAATGGATTTGAGCACCTATGCTCCCATGACCATCTATGCGTCCGTACAGGCTATTGACGCCCAGTATGCCGGCTCTCCGTGGTCGGAAGAAGCCATGGTCGAACATACCATCCAGCATGTAAACGCAGGAATCACCTTGAATAAAACCGATATTTGTTTCAATGAAACAGTTACGGCTACTTTTGTCGCTTTGCCCGAAGGCTATATCCATGAATGGATTGTGGAAGATGGTGAGGCGACGCCCATAAACAATTCCACCATCGAAATTTCATTCAATGCCGCCGGCAACAAAACAATTACCCATATCATCAAGCTGGATGGCGTGGAGTTAGGCCGTGCAGAGGCAAGCGTCAATGTACTGCCCAACGGTATCGGTCGGCAATTAGCGGCAGGAAGCGACCTGCAGAACGGAGTGATAGCGGACTACAACTTCGACGGTGTGTATGACATTGTAGCCGGCGGGCTGCTCAAGACCGGAGATGTCAAGACGCTTGTTCCTACGGGCCCGAATGACCCGAATGCTATCACCGTTCGGCTCAGTGCGGCTTGGAGCAATGTATATCTGTACGCATGGACAGGCACAGGACAGACTAAGCCTTGCGGCGCATGGCCCGGAACAAAGCTTACCGACATTGATGCCAACGGATATTATTACTATTCCTTCAGCCCTACGCTGACTTCCGTCAATATCATCTGGAACAATGGAAGCGGCGCACAAACGGTAGATATTACGAATGTGACTTCCTCTACCTGTTATGCGCTGAATAGTACAAGCGGTAATGACATTACCGTATCTACACATGAATGCCCTGAAACCGGTTCACAGGAGGTCGATACAGAAGGAATAGGACAAGCCAACTATCAGTTCTCCGTGGCTCCGAACATCTGGAATGCGAATATAGGACAGGGTGTATGGGTGGATCATACCCACAACGGCGCAATAGATTATATCTATTCCTATAACAACAGTTACTATGCCCTCTACCATAACGGCGTGGATAATATCAGTAGCCGGCAAACAGACGCACGTTTGTGCTATTATCTGGATCATGGTTATTATTCCGACGAAAAGATTTCTAATACCCGCGTGGATATAACCCACGACGGCTACTATGATTTTATCAGCAAATCCAAAGATGACGGCTCCTTCCGTTTGGTTACCCGTCAAAGGGACGGCAGTTATACCGAGTCGCCCGTTAACTGTACTGCTACCAGTTGGGTAATAGAACAAGCACTCTATGGTATGGGACAATATATGCAAAAAATACACCTTGATTTTGACCACGACGGATTTACAGATTTCGCCTATATTGAATCCTCGGAAAATGGCAACCAAAAGGAAAAATTGACCGTGTTGTTCAACCGAGGGGAAGGTACATTTGAGCTTCTGGACATTCCTTTTGCTACACCTATGCCGTACAAGGATTATAATATGTTCGTCATCAATGACCTTAACGCGGATGGTTATTGGGATATAGTAGGTGCTAATAATCAAGGAGAGCCGTATATCCTCTATAACAAAAATAACACCTCCTTTGCAGAGCCGCTTTGGTTGCCTCTCGGGCATTTCGAGGCATTCAACGCCAACACCGGCAGAATTGTGCTGGAGGACTTGAATAATGACGGCTATCTTGATATTCTTATCCCCGAGCCTATTCCTGCCAAGATCAATGAATACGGCTTGTATGCATGGTATATGGGTGCAAACGGGGTCAGCCAGCACGATTTCCTGATGTCCTCCTACAATGATCAAACGCAGTATGGAAAGTACCTGAGAGCAATCCGTCAGCGTGATCATTTAGATCTCTTTAATGCCGGTAATAATCAAGTTTACCAGTTGGTAGGCGCCACCAACGAAGCCCCTGCTGCGCCAACCAATATCCGTGCGCAACAGACAGCGGACGGTCTGCTCATCGAGTGGGACGCCGCTGCGGATGACCATACGCCGGCTAACTTGCTCCGCTATAACCTCTCCGTCAAACGAGCAGGCAAGAGCGGCGAGGAAGCGTACCTCATCTCTCCGCAAAACGGAGGAAACGAGCAGGCGGCTGTACTGCCGGATTACACATACATTTCCGCTACGCGGTTCTTCATTCCGCTACACGCTTTGGAATCAAGGGAGTATGAGATCGCCCTCCAGACCATCGACCTCTATAACGCTACCTCGCCCTTCTCAGCCCCGGTTATGGCAAGCGTATCCCGTTCGCCGATTGATGCGCCGAAACTGAGATGCGTCGGGGAACAGGCTGTGATTAGTTATATGGCAGAACCTACGGGCGCAACACCTGTTTGGGACTTCGATGGCGGTTCCGTCGTTGCCGGTAGCGGATACGGACCATACACCGTCACATGGAACTCCGGCGGAGACAAACGGGTCAGCATCACAGTGGATGGTGTCACCTATGCAGATACGATCACCATTAGCAATCCGGAGGATATGCAGGTTAATCTCCCCACCACGCTTCTCATGGAGCAGGCGGCAACAGCGGTGGTTCCGCAGGAGGCTACGAACTACCATTGGTATGCGAAGATAGGCAACGATGCTATCTATGAGGTGGGTCCGAAGGGTATCAACCTCTCGACACCTGCCAGAGTTTATTACGACAAACGTCTCACCGCAGAGGGATTGCAGATCACCGCGCACGAGGTATCCGGTAAAACTTCGCTCACCGAAGAATCAGTAACGCTCTATCTGGAAGTGTTTAACAGCAACGGTTGTAGCGCAAGGTTCTATACGCCGGTTACTGTAATAGGCGGTGTCGTTGCACCGACGCTCGACCTCGTTACGGTGGATGCCAACGCGCATAACATGATCCACTTCACCGCCGATGCAACCAACTTCCCGCAAGTGCGCATCCTCAAAGAGACCAACGTGCTCAACGAGTTCGCCGAAGTAGCGGTTGTTCCGGCTACAAGCGGTTCGTACACCGACCTTACTTCCGATGCGACGCAGCAACCCGACCGTTACAAGATACAGGGAGTGATGGCAAACGGCGATTATTCGACCGAGAGTGCGATCCACAAGACCGTACACGCTACCATCAACCGCGGCGTACGCGAAGGCACCTATAACCTCATCTGGAACGCATACGAAGGAGCGGAGATCGTGACCTACAATATCCTCCGTGGTTCATCGGCATCGACGCTTACGCAGATCGCCTCTGTAGCTTCTTCCGCTACCTCGTACACCGACCAGGCTCCGCTGGATGCCGAGCCCTACTACGTAGTGGAATACGTGCTTGCCTCCTCTCCTTCCGCGTCGCCTGTACGGCGTGCGCCCGCGGCATCGCAAGCCACCCTCATAGGACGGTCGAATATCGTGGAGCGAGAAAGCGGACAGACCCCGCCGGAACCGGTTTACTACACCATCCGCTTCTTGAACTACGATAGTTCAGTGCTACAGTCGACCCGGGTGCTCGAAGGCGAGAGACCTGTTTACACCGGCGCAACACCCGCCAAACCCGAAGATGACAACTACACCTACGAGTTCAGCGGATGGTCACCGGCTATTTTACCCGCCTTTGCTGATACCGACTACACGGCGCAGTTCACATCCACACAAAAGAGCCAGGGCCTCGATGAACTGCAAAGTGACCAAGTACAATGCACGAAGCTTCTCATCAACGGTCAAATCTACATCCTTCGCGGAGAAAAAACCTATACATTGCAAGGTCAAGAGACAAGGTAAAGTACAAAGGGACAAAGTACAATGTACAAAGTAATAAGCCGAAAAAACAACAAAATATAAAATGTTAGCACATAAAGAAAATAGTTTAGCATCAGAACCTGCCTTTCAAGAGATTTTGCAAGGTGTTGTAGAGATTATTGAACAATCCCGTAAACGAGTTGCGGTATATGTCAATCAAGAGTTGACAATGATGCACTGGCATGTGGGTAAGTTTGTGCTGCAAAAAATTGACTACCAAGAGAAAGCGGAGTATGGTCAAAAGATTGTGGCGACGCTGTCGCAACAATTGACAGAGCGCTATGGTAAAGGATTTACCGTATCGGCTCTGTTTCGTATGTTGAAAGTAGCTCGCGTCTATCCCGATGAACAAATAATGGCGACACTGTCGCAACAATTGACTTGGAGCCATTTTATAGAGCTTATCACTATTGAGCAAGATGCCAAGCGCCTCTTTTACCAGCAAATGTCAATAGAACAGCGATGGAGTTCACGACAGTTAAGCAAGTACGAAGATGCCATGTTATATGAGCGCTCGCTCATTGCTGCCAAACCGGAGGATACCCAAATTGCTACTATGAAAGAGTTAGAGCCGGGAGAATTGACACCCGAAATGGTATTACGTAGTTCTTATGTAGTGGATTATTTGGGATTACATGGATACTATTCTGAAAAAGATTTAGAGAATGCTATCCTTCAGCAGATGGAGCGTTTTATCCTTGAGTTAGGTCAAGGTTTCGCTTTTATGGAACGGCAAAAGCGCATATCTGTGGACGGTACAGATTATTTTATAGATTTGTTGTTCTATCATCGCACACTAAATAGACTTGTCGCTATTGATTTGAAGCTCGGTAAATTCAAACCGGAGTACAAGGGGCAGATGGAGCTGTATCTGAAATACTTGCAAAAATACGAGCAACGCCCCTATGAGCAATCTCCTATAGGATTACTTTTATGCAGCGAAGGTAATAGTGAACATGTAGAACTGATGATGTTGGATGAAGAAAACATTCACGTTGCGCAATACCTTACTGAATTGCCGGATAAGCAATGGTTCATTGATCGCCTTAATCGATCGATAGCTATAGCAGCTGAACATAAAAATGAGATAGAAACAAAATAGAATACCGTCCCCGGCCCGAGACGTTAAATTAGGGTGGCATACAGGCGCAAGCGTGCACCTAAAAAAAGCGTAATAAGCCGAAAAACTATAAAAATACAAAAAAATGGCACTTTTATTTGCAAGTGTCATTTTTTTTATGTAACTTTGCAGCGTGATTCAGAACGAGACAACATATGAGACAATCAAACGAATGAAATCCACAAACGAGTGGGACTTCTGCCTCGCCCATTTCGATAGGGCGTGGACGCTCGATTTTTACTTCCGCCTCTATGAACTCGTTATCAAGTATTACCCCAAACGGAAATACGGCTATGCTACAAAAGCAGTCGCTAATCCGCTCATTATCAATGAATTAGGGGGGGTATTCGCAGACTTTGAAAAAACCCGACGTCCTAGAACCGCATACAGTACGCCAAGCCGTGCATCTCATGGAAGAAAAATGGACACTCTAATTGACATACTCGTCACTATAACACAGGTCGTCGGATTCATCGCCGTCGAGATCCTTGGCATCTGTATCTTCGGAAAATGTATGGAGTTAATCGGATTGTTCCGAAACCCCGAAGACGAAGACTAACGCACGCACGATAATTTTTTTTACGCACAAACATTGTATCAGTCACCGATACAATGTTTTGTTTTTTTTGCCGTAATTTTGCACCGCTTTTCAGAACAAACCGCCGCACGTCGCGACCGTTCAATTCCTCTGAAAAGCGTGCATATGGCAAAAACCGATTTATTTATTGACCCCAACCCGCGAGCCGGTCACTCGTTCACACACCGCGACATCCTCTTCCGATATGTCGCCACCCACCGCGCTAACGACGTCGCTTTCTATTGCGACATCGCCGCCACCAAAGGTATCGCCGTCTTTCCCTCCGGCAGAGTAGGCAACATACAGCGTCCGCTTCCTTCTACGTACCCGAATAGCAAAGACAAATACGACGCAAGACGCAAGCAGCGCTATCTACACTTCAGAAGCGCTTTTGGATCTCACAAACCGATGCTTGCTGCGCATGCCTCCTACATTGCCGAACACGGCGAACTCATCCCCGAGGGCATGACCACCGACCATAAGGACGGCATCACCACCAATAATCATCCCACCAACCTCCGCCTCCTTTCCCGTTCCGAAAACAGCCGGCAAGGACGCATTCTCGTTGGTCTCAGAGATAAGGGCATCATCCCGTCATATTTCCCCCTGTGGATGCGCGACCGCTACTGTGAGCGCATGTCCGTTTTCCGCGCTACTCACACCCAATATCAACGCGACAAACTCACCCGGGAGGATCTGTTACAGATGCTCGTCGAAGAGAATTACGAGATTTCTAAACAATCATAAACAAATTACACTATGCCAAACGATATAAACAAACTGCGCCGACTGATGCGCACAGCTCATGTCCTGATAAAAGGAGACGAAGACCACAAATTTAGTCGTTCACTCGCACTCAAAGAAGCGTGGTGGTTCGAATCTTTCCGGGACGCCCTCAGTAACGGCTTTGCACGCTTTACCTACTACAAGAAAGATGGTACAACCCGCACCGCACTCGGTACGCGCTCGACACTTCTCATCCCGCACGACAAAGCGCCCAAATGCCCACAAACAAACGAAGAGTGGGAGGAGAGAGCAAAAGCCATTCCTTATTTCGACCTCGACAAACAAGAGTGGCGTTCATTCAACGTACTTAATTTTGTCAGCCTCGATCAGGCGTGGAGATTCAACGACCCT
>OCVV011311327.1_pt1 | contig 10627 bp, 5 predicted proteins | sample 1539721 | NCBI WGS metagenome assembly OCVV01 (sample SAMN02144230, study PRJEB22623) | gut metagenome | biome: sheep rumen | host: Ovis aries | place: New Zealand
AAAAATTGAAATTGCAAAGAGTTATCTTATTCCCAAAAATCTAGAGAAAAATGGTTTGGCTAAGTCTCAAGTTAAGTACACTCGTAAAGCCCTTGCTCTTATTGCAACAGAATATGCTCGTGAAGCTGGTGTGCGTAACTTTGAAAAATGTATAGACAAGGTAAACCGTAAGCTTATAAAAGAAAAACTTTCAGAACTGGAAAGCAGTAAAGAAAGCGATGTTCGTTCTCTTTTTGCAAAACAAAAGTTTGTTATTGACGAAGCAGAAATTCGCAACTACTTGGGTAAGCCAGTCTTTGATGAAAGTCAGATAAAGCAGGCATCGGTTCCGGGTACTGCAATTGGACTTGCTTGGACGAGCATGGGCGGAGACACTTTGCTTTTGGAAAGCATTGCACTTCCTTCAGAAAAGGGTGGTCTTGTACTTACTGGTCAGTTAGGCGATGTAATGAAAGAAAGTGCACAGATTGCTATGAGTTTTGTAAAACGCTATGCGGAAGAACACAGCATCAAAGATTCAGAATGGTTTGAAAAGCACACTATTCACTTGCATTTCCCCGAAGGAGCAACACCTAAAGACGGTCCTTCAGCAGGTATAACTATTGTAACCGCACTCATGTCTCTTATAAAAAACAAGCGCATGAAGGCAGGAGTTGCAATGACTGGAGAGCTCAGTCTTACTGGTCAAGTTATGCCTATAGGTGGATTGCGCGAAAAAACGGTTGCTGCAAAACGCAATAAAATTAAGACAATCATTTTCCCCAAAGCAAATGAACGAGATCTTGAAGAAATTCCAGAGCTTGTAAAGCAGGGACTTACTTTTATTCCTGTTACGAATGCACAAGAGGTAATTGATTTTGTCTTCTAACATAAAGGCAGTTGTCTTTGACATGGACGGCGTGCTTTTTGACAGTGAGCGAATTTCTCGCATGGTGTGGATTCAAGCTGGTGCAGAATATCATCTTGCTGATGTCGAAGAAGCAGAACGGTGTGTTATAGGCAGAAGTTTTGCAGATACTTGTCAGTTTTTAAAGGAACGCTATGGTCCTACTTTTCCTGCAGTAGAATTTAGAACTCGCTGTTCTCAGCTTTTTCATGAATACACAGATGCTCATGGAATGCCTCTTATGCCTCTTGCTAAAGAAACCTTGCTCTATTTGTTCAACAAGAAAATTCCTTTAGCTCTTGCTTCTTCGACAAGACGCCTTGTTGTAGACAAAGAACTTGCGGAGGCAGATTTTACTCATTTTTTTAAGGTGACTGTTTGTGGCGATGAAGTAGAACATTCAAAACCTAATCCCGACATTTACATTGAAGCTTGCAAAAAGTTGGGCTTTAATCCAGAAGATTGCATTGCAGTAGAAGACAGCCCTAATGGCATTCGCTCTGCATATAATGCGGGTATGAAAGCAGTTATGATTCCCGATCAAGTTCAGCCAGATGAAAAATTAAAAACTCTTTTGTATAAATGCTATTCCTCTCTTGCTGAATTAAAAGAATTATTCTAGACTTTAGTTCATGCTCATTTATCAAGAAAAACAGACGCTTGTTGTTCAGCGTGGAAATGAACGCCTTTTTATTCAGAGTTGGGGAAAAAACGCCCTTAGAATCCGTATGACAAAAGAGTCTCAATTAGACGCTCACGACTGGGCTTTGTGTGAAAGCCATGAGTCAGAAGAAACGGTCATAAATATTCATCAAGTAGATACAACAGAACCTTGGTACTACGGAAAAGAACGGGAAGAACATAAGTCTTACGGAACAGAAGCCTCATTAACTAATGGGAACATAACCTGTCGTGTTAGTGTTGAAGGCTGGCTGTCTTTTTTCAATCAGCAAGGAAAACTCTTAACAAAAGAATACTGGCGCACTCGTGACCGCATAGACCGTTATGCGGTTCCGCTCAGAGTTGAAGGTCGTGAATTAAAAGCAATTGTCGGAACAACAGATTACAAATTGACTGCTCGTTTTGAAGCTTTTGATGATGAGCATATCTTTGGCATGGGTGTGTATCAGGATGCTTGTTTTGACAGAAAGGGCAGCATGATGGAACTTGCTCATCGTAACAGTCAGACCAGTGTTCCTTTTTTTGTTTCAACTCGAGGTTACGGTTTTTTGTGGAATAACCCAGCTATTGGAAGTGCAACCTTTGCTTCTAATAAAACAGAATGGACTTCGGTAAGTTGTAAAAAAATGGACTACTGGATTTGTGCAGGTGACAGTCCCGCTCAAATAGAAGAACAGTATGCAGATGTTACCGGAAAAACTCCCATGATGCCTGAATACGGTATGGGCTTTTGGCAGTGCAAGTTGCGCTATCGCACTCAAGAAGAAGTGCTTGCTGTTGCGCGCGAGTACAAAAAGCGTGGTATTCCCCTTGATGTTATTGTTGTTGACTTTTTCCATTGGACGCGACAGGGAGAGTTTAAGTTTGATCCTCGTTGCTTTCCTGAGCCCGAAAAAATGATTGCAGAACTTAAAGAAATGGGCATTAACTTGTGTGTAAGCGTTTGGCCTACCATAGATCAAAAAGCTTCAACTTTTGGTGAAATGGCAGATCGTGGCTTTTTAGTGGGAGCAGACAGAGGCAGCGGTATTCACATGGACTGGCTGGGCAATACTGTCTTTTTTGATGCGACTAATCCTGGTGCTCAAGAATTTGTTTGGAATGAATGTAAGAAAAATTATTACGACAAAGGCGTGCGTATTTTCTGGCTTGACGAAGCAGAACCTGAATACGGTCCTTACGACTGGGATTTGTTCCGCTACTACGAAGGACCAGTGCAACAGTGTGCAAACATTTATCCCCTCAAGTATGCTGAAGCTTTTGCAAAAGGTCTTGCTTCTTGTGGTGAAAAAGAAAAGATGAGTCTTGTTCGTTCAGCATGGGCAGGAAGTCAAAAGTTTGGTGTGCTTACGTGGACAGGCGACATTCATTCAGATTGGCGTGCCTTCAAAGAACAGTTGCAAACGGGTCTTAATATGAGCATGGCCGGTATTCCTTGGTGGACAACAGATATTGGTGGCTTTGTAGGAGGAGACTCAAAGTCTTCTGACTTCCGTGAACTTTTAGTGCGCTGGTTTGAATGGGGAACTTTCTGTCCTGTCATGCGTCTTCACGGAGAGAGACCTCCTTACATTCCTCTTGAAAAGGGAACAGAAGTTATTGACGGTGTTGCTCAGTGGGGAAGTGCTCAGCCAAATGAAATATGGAGCTTTGGTGAGAAAGTGTATGAAATTCTCAAAAAGTACATACTCTTGCGCGAAAAAATGAGACCCTATATTCGAGACTGCTTTAAAGATGCAAGCCTTACTGGTCACCCCTTTGTGCGCCCCCTCTATTACGATTTTTATACTGATGAAAAAGTGCTTTCTATTACAGATCAATTCATGTTTGGTCCAGCTGTTTTGGTTGCTCCTGTTTTTGAAGCGGGTCAGACAGAAAGGGAAGCCTATCTTCCTGCTGGAACTCAATGGAAAAATCTTCAGACAGAAGAAGTGTTTTCAGGTGGGCAAAGTGTCAGTGTAAACTGTCCCCTTGATGTTATTCCTGTCTTTGTGCGTACAGACAAAGAACTAGATAAAACGTGCTTTTTCTGATACTATAGGAGTATGGCACAAAAAAAATCATACGCAATCCAAAAAGTTATGGAAGGCGATAAAATATCCATTCAGGGAGCCCGCGAACACAATCTTAAAAATATAAGTGTGGAATTTCCGCGCAACAAACTGGTTGTGGTAAGTGGACTTTCTGGAAGTGGTAAAAGTTCTCTTGCATTTGACACTCTTTTTGCAGAAGGTCAGAGACGGTATATGGAAAGTCTTTCTTCCTATGCCCGTCAGTTTTTGGGTCGCATGGATAAACCAGATGTCGATCTTATAACAGGTCTTTCTCCTGCAATCAGTATAGAACAAAAAACAACCCATAAAAATCCTCGCTCAACAGTGGGAACGGTTACTGAAATTTACGACTATTACCGTCTGCTTTTTTCACGCATAGGTCATGCTCATTGTCCTGAATGTGGCCGTGAAATAAAAGAACAGTCTGTTGATCAAATTATAGACACCATTTTATCTTGGAGCGAAGGAACAAAACTGACGCTTTTATCTCCTGTAATCCGTGGAAAAAAAGGTGAACATCAAAAAGTAATTGATGATGCAAAAAAATCAGGCTTTGTTCGTGCTCGTATAGATGGTCTTATGGTTGAACTGGAAGATTCAATCAAACTCGATAAGCAAAAAAAACATACTATAGAAATTGTCGTTGATCGCATTGTTCTAAAAAAAGACATACGAACTCGACTTGCAGACAGTGTCGAAACTGCACTTAAAAGTTCTAACGGAATTATAATTGCCTTGCGTCGAGTAAACAAAGAAGATGAAGCTTATGCGCTCGTTACACAAGCTCTCGATGCAAAAGGAACTCCTTACGACCGCGATGCAAGTTATATCGAAGAAGAAGTTTTTTTTAGCCAAAAGAATGCTTGTCCTGACTGCGGTATTTCTATTCCAGAGTTGCAGCCTCGTCTTTTTAGTTTTAACAATCCTTTTGGAGCTTGCCCTGACTGTACGGGTCTTGGCGAAAAGATGGAGTTTGACAAAAAACTTATTGCTCCAGACACTTCTCTTAGTTTTAATGAATATGCGCTTTTACCCTACAATCCAGAAAGTGCCTGGAACCATGCAATGTTTGAAGCTATTGCAGAAGCAGGTGGCTTTACGCTAGACACACCGCTTTCAAAACTTACAAAAAAACAGGCAGACTTTTTTTGGAACGGAGATCCAGATAAAGCTGTTAAGTGGATATATCGAAAGCAAAGTGGTGAAGGACAAAGTACTTATAACCGCCCATGGATTGGCATAATTGGTGACTTAAAGCGTCGTTATGCAGAAGCCTGGGGCGACAACATGCGCGAAACTTTGGAAAAATACATGAGCCACAAAGAGTGTGCAAGTTGTCACGGAAAGCGTCTTCGTCCAGAAGCTCTGGGAGTTACCATTGGTTCAAAAAATATATGGCAACTTACAGAACTTTCGGTAAGCCAGACAATAGACTTTTTTGAAAAGACTCAATTTACTCAGACGGAAGAAAAAATTGCAGCTCAGGTTTTAAAAGAAATTCGCAATCGTCTTTCATTCCTTAAAAATGTTGGTCTTGAATATCTTACGCTTGAACGGAGTGCGTCAACACTTAGTGGTGGTGAAGCACAGCGTATTCGTCTTTCTACACAGATAGGTTCGGCTCTTACGGGAGTTATGTATGTTCTTGATGAACCGTCTATTGGTTTGCATCAGCGAGACAATCAGCGACTTATAAACAGCCTTACATACCTTCGTGACATTGGCAATACGGTTATTGTTGTTGAACACGATGAACAAACGCTTCGTACTGCCGACTGGCTTATTGACATAGGTCCTGGTGCTGGTGTTCACGGCGGAACAATTATGGCAAGCGGAACTCCTCAACATGTTATGCAAGTTGAAGAAAGCATTACCGGTCAGTATCTTGCTGGAAAAATTCGCATGGATATTCCTACAAAGCGAAGAACTGGTAACGGAAAAAAAATAAGTATTCAGGGCGTAACAGAACACAATCTTAAAAACATAAGTGTAAATATTCCCTTGGGAACTTTTACTTGCATTACTGGCGTAAGTGGAAGCGGTAAATCTACATTGTTAAACGATGTATTTTATCCTGCGGCAAGTAATGCCATTATGCACACAGACTACGAAACAGGTGCCTATAAAAAAATAACAGGACTCGATGCCATAGATAAAGTTATCAACATAGATCAAAGTCCCATTGGAAGAACTCCTCGTTCAAACCCTGTTACTTACATTGGCGTGTTCGACAAAATCCGTGAACTCTATGCAAGTCTTCCTGAAGCAAAAGCTCGCGGTTATAAAAACGGTCGTTTTAGTTTTAATGTCAAAGGCGGTCGTTGTGAAAACTGTCAGGGTGCTGGAACAATCACTATAGAAATGAATTTTCTTCCAGATGTTTTTATTCAGTGCGATGTCTGTCACGGTAAACGCTTTAATCAAGAAACGCTCGATGTTCTGTATAAAGGAAAATCAATCAGCGATGTGTTAGACATGACCATTGAAGATGCAGCAGATTTTTTTAGCGGAATACCACACATTGCAAAAAAACTGGAAACATTAAAATCTGTTGGTTTGGGTTATATTCAGTTAGGACAAAATGCTCTTACTTTAAGTGGTGGAGAAGCTCAGCGTGTAAAACTTGCAAGTGAATTAAGCAGACCGTCAACAGGAAAGACATTGTATATTCTTGATGAACCAACTACAGGACTTCACTTTGTTGACATAAAACAACTGATGTCTGTTATTCAAGCTTTAGTAGATAAAGGCAATTCTGTTGTTATGATTGAACACAACATGGATGTCATTTGTCAGTCAGATTATATTATAGATCTTGGCCCTGAAGGCGGAAGTGGCGGCGGTACTGTTGTTGCTACTGGAACTCCCGAAGAACTTGCAAAACATCCGACCAGTTATACAGGTAAGTTTGTTAAGGAAATGTTATGCAGGCAGTAAAACGCATACTGTGTGTTTTTTTGTTTTTGCTCTCAGTGCATGCTTTTGCCGGCCAAGCAGAAACTTCCGTCATAACTATAAACAGCGCTCAGTCAACAGAATATGTTAAAGACGAAACTACTGGCGATGAACTTATTCTTTTTGAAGGCGGAGTTTCTCTTACGGTTAAAAGTGGCAGTTCAAGTGTAAGTATAAGTGCGCTTTCGGTTACTTTTAATCGCAAAACAGAAATGCTTTCTGCAAATGGTTCGGTAACACTGACGCAATCTGATGGAGGTTCTTCTGTTGGAGAGACAGTGTATGCACAAAGTCTTTTGTTTAACACACGCACTATGGAAGGTGTTTTTGATGATGCACGTGTGTTTCAAACCCAGGGTAGGGGATTAAACTTACCTGCAGGTTCAACGCTTGTTGTTAATGCAGATTTGTTTGGTCGTGATTCTTCCAGTACGGTTGCCTTTAAAAATGGAGAACTTACTTTTTGCGAAGACGAAAATCCCCACTGGAAAATTTGGGCATCGCGCATTTGGCTTTTACCAGGTCAAGAATTTGCTTTTTTTAATGCTGTGCTCTCGTTAGGAAATGTTCCTGTCTTATATCTTCCAGTTTTTTATTATCCGAAAGATGAACTTATTTTTCATCCTGTGTTTGGATACGACAACCGCTTGGGCTACTATTTTCAGACAACGACTTATCTGTACGGAAGAAAACCGCTTTCTGCTTCTACGAAAAAAACATCATCGGAAAGTAGTGCTAATGATGTAATGGACGGAATCTTTAACTTTATGAAGCCAACTGCTCTTAAAGAACAAAAAAGAGAAGGTCTTGTTCTTCATAACTTGGAAACAGATTTTACAGGAAGCACTTCGGAATATATAAAATTACTTGCCGACTATTACACTTCTTTAGGAGGAATGGTTGGTGTTGATGGCGTGCTTACTCCGTCTTTAAAAAATATCAACATTTCTAAATTAGCTTTTCATGCTTACTTTGGTTTTTCTACAACTGTTTTTAATCTTGGTTCTGTCTATACGCAATATGCAGCTTCTGGAAAAGTCTATTACAACACTTCATCTTTTATGGGCATTCCCATTCCCTTTAGATACAATGCTGCACTAGAGTTTGAAATGTCTTCACCTTTTAAACTTTCACTTTCAATTCCCATTTATTCAGATCCTTATTTTACCGCTGACTTTGCTTCTCGTTCTGAAGATATGGACTGGTTTTCTTTTTTAATGAATAGTGCGCAATTGACTCAATCTTCATTGTCATCAAATGAATTAAGTTCTTTTGAATGGTCTGCAACAGCTTCTTACACCATACCATTGCCACAGATTCTTAAGCCTTATCTTTCTGACATTTCTATTTCTAGACTTTCTTCGTCAGTTACTTTTGCTTCTAAAAACGATTCAAGTCTTTCTTCGGAAGATTCCCTTTCTTCTTATTCACCTCAGCGTAAGTTTTTTTATCCGTCGAGTGTAACTCCTATTAAATTTACTGCATCTATTTCTGGTACGCTTTTTGAATATCCTGCAGAACAAAAACAAGAGACAGTTACTTCTCCTTCGTTTGTTGTTCCTCTTGATGTTCCCCCTGAATTACTTCCAGAAGAACAAAAACAGAGTCAGCAAAGTTCCGAAGAAAAAACAGACTCTCTTTTTACTTTTCCTCTGCTTACAACAAAACCAGATCTTTCGCTTGCATCGTTTCAAGGTTTGACTTACAAACTTTCTTATTCGCTTTCTCCAGATGCGGTAATGCAAGTTCAGTATGACGCTTCAACGCTTTCGTGTCCGCAAGATTTTGACTGGAACAACATTCAGTCTATGTATGTTCAGTTAAAAGCTCCGCTTGAGTTTACCAGTCTTTTGTCTTATCGTTCTTCATTTGTTTCCGTAAAAAGTACATTGGCTTTTGTTCCCCAGTATCAAGATCACCCCTTTGTAGGTAACGGATACTCTGCAAGTTCTGCTCAATCGGTTTTACTATCTGACTACAAGGCTCGCAAACTTGATCTTACTGAAAGCAATTCTGTTTCGCTTAAACCTTTTGTTTATTCTTCCTTCTTTAAAAATTCTGGATTAGATTGGAACACATCTTTCAAACTGATGCGCACTCAATTTAATGGAACAATTGCAAACCCTTCGTGGCAATATCTTCCCCTTGATTTTACAGACAAGGAAAGCTTTACTGAACATAGTGTAAGTGCAACCTTTGCTGCTCAAGAAACAGAATACTTTTCACAATCGCTTACTCTTAGCACAAGACTTCCTCCTCAAGAAGAACAGTATCGTCTTTCGTTTAAGGCTGCCTTTCCTTATGTAAGCACTTCTCTTTCTACTGGTATTCAACATAAATCTTCAGGAAGTAATGACTGGGTGTGGCAACCGCTTCAACAGAGTGCAAGTGTTAAACTTTTTTCTCAAACAGAAAATGCACTTACCTTTACCGAAACATTCAACTACAATCTGCAAGAAGAACATGCGCAATCTCTTCGGCTTGCTCTTTCGTGGCGAACACTTAGCGCTTCTTTTTCTATGCAGTACACTTACGGATATGACTTTGACAGTTTAAACGGATGGAAGGCTCGTACGCAACAAGAATTTCTTCCGGTAAATGTAAACCTTTCTTATTCCCTTAAGGCAAAAGAATTTCGTTTTTGGAAAAATCGAATTACCCTAACACCATCTCTTTCCACCAGTCTTGTGCTTGATTTTTTGCGACCAACTTCAAGTTACTTTACTTTTGCTCCAACACTGTCATTTTCTATACATGAATTTCTTGACATATCTTTTTCTGCTCAGTCACGAAACGATGTTATTTACCGATATGTGCAAAATCTTTTTCCAGGAACTATACACATTCCCGGAGAAACAAATCCTTTTGTCGACTTGTTTAATTCATTTGCTTTTTGGGGTGATGACCAGTTCTATGATTCTAATCAGACTAAGCGAAAGTCTTCTGGCTTTAAGTTAAAAAGTTTGTCTGTAAAAGTTACTCACGATTTGCATGACTGGAGACTTTCTGCAGAATTGTCGGTAAGTCCTCGTCTTACTACCAGCGGTGGACAAAAGCGCTATTCCTTCGATCCTTATTTTACTCTTTCGGTAATTTGGAAACCGCTTCCAAGCATTAAAACACAAGTTACTGATGACTATGGCACCCTTAAAATTCAGTAGACAAATTGGAGAAATGATAGTAAAATATCGTGAAAAAAAAACTGCTTTTATGGAGGAATGTTTATGGCAGAAGAAGGAAAAAAGACAATGTCTGAATGGGGAAAAAAGATTTTAAGCATTTTTGACAAAGGTGTTTCTGCATCAAAAAAAGGTATTCAGAGTGCAGGCTCTGCAATTAGTGATTTTGGTGATAAATCTGTTCTTCGTATTGAAAAATCTCAGCTTCAAAATAAGGCAGATAAAGCTTATGCCGAATTAGGAAAACTTGTCTTTGCAAAACTTTCATCTTCTCGTAGTGCTTTTGTTACCGCAAGTGATGAAGGCGTTTCTGATGTTATTACTACGATTAAATCTTTGCTTTCAAACATTACTAAACACGAAGAAGCTATTAACGAAGGTAAAGCTTCCGAAGAAAAAGCAGATACTAAAAAGCCTGCTGCAAAAGCAAAGACTGCTAGTTCAAGCACAAAGGCTAAAGCTACCACTGCAAAAAAATCTGCTACAAAGAAAACTGCTTCTGCAAAAGCTTCAGCTAAACCGGTAGCAAAAAAAGCAACCAAAACAGCTGCAACTAAAACTGCTACAACCAAAACTACAACAAAGAAAACTACTGCTAAGGCGGGTGCGAAAAAGTCTGCTGCTAAAAAGTAATTTTTATGCGACGCAATTTTTCTGTAAAGCAAATATTTAAAATTCTCTTGTGGGGAACTACCAAACCAGATCTGTGGAAGTCTGCCTCAGATATGGTAAGCGAGCGCAATTACAGTGCCTTGTCTTTTTTTTCATTTTTGTACACATTTGCACTTGCCGTTGTAACGGTTGTTTCGTTTTTTATGCCAGACTTGCAGAAAGGTTTCCCTATTTATGTTTCTTCGATGGGAATTTCCCTT
>OCVV011355769.1_pt1 | contig 10627 bp, 10 predicted proteins | sample 1539721 | NCBI WGS metagenome assembly OCVV01 (sample SAMN02144230, study PRJEB22623) | gut metagenome | biome: sheep rumen | host: Ovis aries | place: New Zealand
GCTGCTAGATAGATATTGCCACCTCTCGAAAATGCCGAAATGACTCTATCTAGCTGCGCCCGGCTTCGTCAACAGCTGCGCTCCCTTGGCTATGAACACAGAACAGCACGCCCTGGCTTGCGTCAGCCACCTAGCACGCCCTGCATAGGCTCCACTCAGCACGCAGCTTGCGCCTTACCCTCGGAAGGTTGCTTCTGCAAGATCATGCATTCCCTTCCCTCGCAAGCGTTCTATTGCTTCATGGCTCCCAGCCCTCCGCGTGGACTTTAGCAGCGCTTTTCCTTGGGGCCCTAGAATGCTTGTATTTCCCTTTCCTTATATAATATGCATAATTTATCGGCTCATAAAGAAAAGGCCTTAAATCGTGGAATTTAAAGGCCCTAGCATTATGTTTATACATAACACTTAATAAGAATATAATTGCAAGAATGATATTAAGTTTATTCCGTATCAATTAATAAATCGAATTGTACTCTAAATGTTCTATCATCCGTTAGAGTAAGTCCTCCGCAAGTAAGTCCTATATATGTACTTTCCTTGTATGTTCTAAAAGTCAAGGATTGATTTGTTAATGAAGCACTCCAAAGTCTAACATCTTTTAGCTCTATGCTATTCGTTGATATAGTCGGAATTATTTTATTTAAAATAAAGGAAGGCATTAAATACTTGTATCTTATTGTTTGCGAAGCTAAAATTGTTTCATTTGCAATTTCTCCTGCTAATACAATCATTAAATGCGACCCGCTTAGGCTCCATTTCGAATATGTAATTTCTACTCCTTCGGGAACATCAACAAGAGGCTCGCCATTTCCTTCTACGAAACGAGGATTTCCTTTTGAATCCACAAGAGTTGCGATATCTTTCTTTTGAGAAGAAATCTCTTCTTCGCTCCACATATGTTTCATATCTCTATTATTTCCTTTCAATATAGATTTAGCTTCTTATTAACCCAAAGAAGCTATAAGAAGGGCAGCAATAAGGAGGTGTTATTTTACGCTGTAGGCTTCTTATATACTTTTATGAAGGTGTTGCGTGAAAGCGTAGCCGTATCTTCGGTATGGCGATATAAATTAAGAAAATCGCCCTTTCCGTTGAAATCTTCACGGGTAGCCATATAGGTATTATGTAACCTCATTCCTCTATTATCTAATAAGATAGCATAGAAATCGTCGCTTGCGCTTCCGAAATCTCTTACAACGATTACGTCAGCAGGAACGGCTAAATCCGCACGATTGAATGCTCCTGCGAAGGATTCTACCTCTAGTTCTGGAATGATTCCCTGCTTAACAATTAAGGTCAAGCCTTCTACTGCTCCTAGAGTGTTTCCGTTTAAGGAATGGCCTTCGGAAAGGTCATTTGCTTTTTCAACGTCCTTCTTTACCTGCTTAATAAAGCCGTTTGCGGTAGTTGTATCAGAAGGTGCTGCAACCTCACCGATAAGATCTAAAACAATAATATAGCCCTTTGCAACAGCATCCGCCCAATTTGTGGCGTCATTTGCAGTATATTTCTTTACAAGGATTCCGTATTGAATAGGTGCTGTTGTGCCATCCTTTAAAAGGGTATTGATTGTTGAATAACTTGTACCCTTTGCGAAGGTTGCTGGGGTTGCTGTACCTTGGCCCATTTCCTCTTTACATAATGCAATATAATTTGCTATCATTTCACGCTTTAAGCCGTAACGATATTGTGCCATAGAATCGTCTAAGCGCTTCGCATTCATTGCAATAATGCTATTAAATTCGCCTTCATTGTGAACAGCTCTTTCAATATTATCGTTTCTAATTGTTGTAGGAATGTATTTTCTTCCTAAGGTATAAGAATAGAATACAGGTCTATATGTAGGATCATTTGGCGCCATATTATTTGTGCCGTTTGCGTCATAGTCAACAGGTAAAATTAAATCCTGATACCACTCTTCGATTGTCTTTTCAAAGGATAAATATTCGCCATCAAAACGGGATAATTTATCAATGGAAAATACTGTATCTAATGTATAAATCTTTCCGATTTTGTCTAAAAGTCCAACGACATTGTCGCGGGTTACGTTGAAGGAGTTTAAGGATACCTTAGAAGCTGTTACAACGCTTGCAAGAATTGTTTTTAATTCTTCGATTGATAATTTCATTGTTTCTTTCCTCTCTTTTCTATAATTTCATTTGTTGCGTTTTCGAACGCGTCTTCGATAGATACAGGCTTTTCGATTCCTGTATTATCCTGTGAAGGTTTTTTGAAAGCGTACTCCTTGACATATTTTACAAGGTTTTCCTTCGCGCTTTTGGCCTCTTCTTCGGTGCTATTGTGTGCTTCCTCTAGTGTGTCAAGGCCTTTGGCAATACCGGCTATTTTCTCGGTATTTTCGGCGGTTGTTAGGTTTGTGATTTCCGCCCTTAAGCCTGCGAGTATTTCCGCAAAAGTTTTCATTTTTCTTTGTCCTCCTTATTTTCTAAAGCGTCGGAAATATTATCTATAAGATCATTGACCTCGTCTTTTGTAATTTTTCCGTCCTCTTTAGCTTTATTATACCACTTATAAATAATAAATGCTATTGTAAAAGCTGTGCTTATAATAGACATTATAAACATGATAAATTGTAATATTTCATTTGTCTGGGCTATTGTAAAGGCCCAGCTTGTAACGCTCCCGATTGTGCTTAAAGTATAATCCTTCATATTATCCCTCCCAGAAGAAAGCCTTAAATTCATGTGCCCATTCTTCATATAAATTCACATACCTTTCTTGAATCTCTTTGATTCTAGCAACGGGCGTGTCGCGTTCGTCCGTATATGTGTTTTCATTTTCTTGAATTGTAACATTCGTATTCATATTGTCGGAATCCAATTGCTCCATTGAAACGGGGCCTTGCGGTGTATCTTTGAATTTATTATATCCCTTGTTTTCGGTCGTTGCTGTAACACCCCTTAGAAGGTTGTTCTTTTCCGTTTCTAAGGCGGTATATAATTCCTTATACTTGGGGAAGGTTACAACAAACATATTCAAAAGATTATCCATTAAATTTATAGACCCCTTAATTAAGTCATTGTCTTGGTCCGAATCACTATAAACGCAATAAGAATTGCCATATTCCTTGAATAAGTGCTTGAAGAAAGGCATAAATGGATCAATAAATTTATATGTATTTGATTCCCATTTTAAGAAAGGGACGTTTTGAAGCTGCTCTTCGGTTTGAAGGTCGAAATCTAAAGAATAAGCATTTGAAAGTATATTCTTTAGGCTGTTTTCGTCTATTGCGTTTCCACTATCCCATAATCCGCCTATAGAGTACCTTTCAAGCTCCACATTTTCAAAGTCAAATAAAACGCTTAGTGCTTCCTTAAATGTTAAAACGAAATAATTGAATCCTTCCATCTTAAATTTCCTCCTCTTCCTTTTCCTCTTCGAAATTGCCTTCTTCCTTCTCTTCCTGGATGGAATTTTTCCATTCGAAGGTCAATGTATAATTAAATGTTTTCTTTATACATTCCGAGAATTCTTCTAAGCAATCAATAATGCATGAAGCGGAATCTTCCGTTTGTTGATTGTTCGCTTCGATTTCCTTATTGATTAAATGCTCCTTCTTTTCATGTACACCTAGATTGTCTATACCTAAAATTTCTTTAAGGTTGTTCTCTTCATTATCGGCCATATTTTGAAGCTTATCAATTTCGAAGGTGCTTGTCAAATTAAGTGCGTTTACATTTCCGACTACGTCAAAGTCTGCAAATAATGCGGGATTATCGGAAAGAATATCATTCCAGAGATTTTCTATATTTTCCTTATTCTCTGGAGTAGTCGCAAGCAAGAAAGGCATTTTCTTTGCTAAAAGCTGCGTTTGCATAACGCTCTTAATTAAGGCAATTCTCTTTGCATAATAATCAACAATAAATTTGATACCCTTATGATTTCTTTGAATGAATCCTATACAAACGTCTTTGTCTATTGCTTGGATTCCTGCAGGAATAAAAGGTACTCCTCTTTTATTGATTAAAGTGCAATGTATAGGGAAATCATACGTGTTATAATCAATAGGAGCATATCCACAGAAAACAGCTAAGCCCTGCGGCGTTTCCTCCGTTTCACTATTTGGAATCACGAACATTGCAATCGTACCGGTCGCCCAAAACTGCCGAAGCATATAATCTCGCTGCTGGTAGTCAGCGCCCTTCACTCCTAATTTATTCATAAAAGCATTATAATATTTGTTTACAATAAAGTTTTTCGTATCGGCAAAGGTTGTAAGAATTTCCCTTTCCAAAACGCTTGTTTTTGTTTTCTTTTTCATATCTTTATTTGCTCCTTTCTATTGTAAAAGCCATGTCTCCCAATTTTCATATACTTGGTTAAAGTCATTGTATGTATGGAAATAGGTTACTCCGATTTCAAAACGTCGCTTCACGTCTTCAATATATGTCTGCCATTCCGGATTTCCCTTTGTTGAAAAGTCTGCCTTGCATTGTACATAATTAAATCTGTTACGGCTTGTCGTATTTGGAATTCCTGCTTCATTGCATAAATAACCGGTTTTAAAGAATAAATCGAAAACATTGCTTTTTTGCTGGTCTGATATAGAATATTTGCTCACAAATAATTTATTATCACTATACCAATTCAAAAGGTTTAAATCGTCCGAAGCTGCAACGCTATTTGTTGTATTTTTTGTTTCTTGGATTTTCCTTTCAAGTGATTCGTTCGCATTGATATTGTTATAAACTAAATTCGAAATAGATGTGATTGAGCTTGTAATTAAGGAAATACCAAGCGCAGCACTAACGCCACCCGTTGCGCCACTTGCAAGCATTGAAGCAATACCTGCGCCAAGTCCTAAAGCGGTATTGAAAGCATTTCGTTCTATTTGCATGTTCTTTGCTTTCAAGTCATAATTATATCCATTTCTTATATAATTCAAATATGAGCTATTATAAATAGGATATTCATTATTCCTTTTGCAAATAAGGAATTTTTCATATTGTTCTGTAGATTTTTGCGTTCCGTTTGCTATAGTCATTTTAAAGCCTAAATTGCTTGTTATAGTGTTTGCCTGCTTATAATTTATAGTGAAATAAGGTGCAGCCGCTCCAGAAGGCACTATATTTTCAAGTGGCTTCTCTTTTGTGAATGAATCATAACTGAATATTAAAGAATAGAAATCACTATGATATAATTTCGACTCATAAATCGAATTTTTATTTGTATTTATTCTATCGCCTACCGCCGGAAGGGTGCAGGTATATTCACTTAATGTATAGCCGTTTAACGTTGATACGAAATCTTTTTCGAGATTGTCTAATTTTAATAGAAGAATAGGAGAATCGGAAAGCTCTATTGTTTGCGAAGCTTGGAAGCCATCCGGCAATGTGAAGCCGTCATTATTTGTCACTAACGTAAAAGGCTCATAAGGACACTCTATAATTTTAATAAGGGTCGTGTATGTTCTATTTACGTCTTTTATAGATGATAAAACATAGCCACCGCTTGAAAGCATTGTATGAGAAGCTAAAGAATTTTTACAAACAGCAATGAAGGCGGTTGCGGATAAATTCAACAACTCGGAAGCCCTAGCGCGGTTATAATAGCATAAATGTGTTGTGCTACTGAATCCGATTTCTTTGCAGCCGTAGCTTTGCGTTGAATTTCCTTTTCCAATTACATTGAAATACGTTCCATCTGCAACAGTTGAAATATAATAGGTTTGATTATTTGTTGTTCTCAATGTAATTGTTTGATCCGTTGTTGTTTTAATTGTTAAGGTCCTATTTTCTCTTATTAAGTATATATCGCCGGTAGTACCCGTATTAAAGAATGCAGGGCCATATGTTCCATGTTCCCCGTAGAATGTAACACTCTCAGAAGGCGCAACGTAACAACTAACGGGTGCATTCTCGTTTGAATTATCGTTCGCATAAATTAAATACCATTTAATGTTATCTTCGCCACTTATAATTTCGCTAGACGTATTATATTTGATTAAGCCTGGAATCTCTTCCATTTTATCAATAATACGTGTTGCTGTAGGAATAGGCGCAAGCGGGTTATAAGAATTTCGATTGAATCTATCTTTATGCTGTCTTATAATGTTTGTCTTATTTGTAAATACGATTAAGTCATTGAAGGTATTAAGCGTATCTAAGGAAATCACAAGCCTTGCGGATTCTTTAGAAATCCATTGAACGGGCTCGGATAGATAAAAATAGAATGGCCTTGTGTTATCGCTCATAAGTACACGAACATAGTTGAACGTGGGCCTTGTCGTCATGTATTGCCCTATTTTTAAAGTGATTGCTAAATCTAAGGCAATTTTAATGTAATTCACGTCTTCCATATATGCAGGCGTAAGCGTTGAAAGATAGGATTCTATGGAATCAATAATTGCGTTTTGATCCTTGTTAAATCCTACATTATACAATTTTACATTTGCTGTCATAGTTGTGAATAAACCTCCTTTATAATATAGAATAAATTTATATTTTCAAACGCGATGGCTCTTGTCCTTACTGCGTCCTTAAATATCTTTAATTTAAGCCTTTCGTCCCTATCTAATAAAATAGATCCTTCTACCATTTCCGCGAAATCGAAGCAATATATTTCTTTGGATAGGCCTTCTTTTTTGCTTAGCTGCTTTGCATAGAATTTATTTTCTTTTGAATAGGTTGTATCTCTATAAATTCCTATATTTATTTTACTATATCGAAAAACAAATTGCAATTTGTAGCCTTCCGGGAATTCCGCTATTTTAATGTTTTCGTCCTGTACGGCCCTTCCTTCTACCGCATAATTGTTATAGTCCTCGTCAAATTTATATAATGGATTTGCTTCGAGTAGCTTCTCACGTAGTAAAGGATTCAATATACACCAATGAATAACGAATATATCCCCAATATAGAAGGAATCCCTTTTTAATTTGTTTATATCCACCTTCCAATCTAAGAAAAGAGGATTATATAAAGAATAAGGATTTCCGCAAAAATAAAATTTGAATTTTCCTTCCCCTTTGTATTCCCTTCTAAAGGTTGTATAGGCTTCTTTAATTTTGAAGGCTTCCCCCGGAAGGTATTTTTCTTGTGTTTGTGGGTCTATTATATATTCGTCCATAAATCCGCCTTCTGGGTCCTTTAATTTCGATTGCTTGATTCTTCTTAGCTTGCAGGATAGGGCAATAATTCGAAAGAAAATATTTCCTTTTATAGATACGTCCACGATTCCATCCTTAAAGGCTCCCGTTTTATATTCTAGCGTGATATTATCGTCAGAGAATTTATTTATAATCGTATTTGCTATATCGTCTATAAGCGCTTCGGTTATTTCATTTACATTTCGTACAAAGAAATACCAAGGACGTTTATTTTTCTTCCATTTTTTATAGATTTTAATAAACCACATGGCCGTTGTTTTGCCGGGCTCACGTGGTCCCATAACGAAATTAAACGGCTTATTATAGCCGTCAATTTCTCTAAATGAATAATGCAGGTTATCCCATTCAATCATTTTCTTTCACATTCCTTTCGTAAATCTCAGTATATTTCTTAGGTATTTGGATTTCCTTCTTTTGGAATTCTATCAGCGTTCCGCCCTTTACTCTATACGCTCTTTGTACGTTCCAATCACTCGATACAATGTTGATTTCGTCAAATGGAACGATAGACATATCCGGGTGCTTTTCCCCGTCCTCGTCCTCCGTCATATAGCCGTTTGTTATAAGCCATTCTTTGAAATTGATTCCGCCTGCCTTTACGCTAAGCTTTCCATTAGTCAAAGTTTTATATCTCTTTGGAGCTGTAAATTGTGCCTTGTCTATGAATTCTTCTAGTCCCCAACCGCCCAGGAAATCCTCTTGATTGACTGTAGCCCATACAGCAGCCGTTTTCTTATCCCATATAAAGAAAATGGAATCCGTATCGAAATATAAAATCTTTTTCCATCCGAATTTTAAAGCAAGCTCTATAAGGGCAACTCTACTATATGCAGGAATACAACTGCCGACGGGAATATAAGTGAATCGTGCGTTGATTTGTAGCTCTTCCTTTGGCTCCTGCAAGGAATCAATAATTCCGAAATCATTTATATAATTTATTAAAGTTACATTATGCGGATTTTCTAAAAGCTTTCCATAGGAAGAATTATTCAATAGTTTATAATAAAGAATATTGAAATCGTCCTTGATTTTCTTTGCTTCTAGTCGCTTGTTGTAGTTTTCCGCGTAGTACCTTCTGAAAGGTAATTTACGCATTTTATACGCATACCCTTCTATATATTCAATTTTCAAATTAACATAACATTTTTTCATTGTAGGAATTTCGAAATCCCAAACAACGAGTTCATAGTCCTCTATCGCGTCTAGGCCTATCAATTTTATAATGGAATGCAGCCTTACGTCGTCGTAAGAAATTCTTATTCTACAAGCGCATATTCTTCCAAGTGGTGGCTTACCTTTAAAATAAGTACCTTCCCCGTAAGGAAATAAATTTAAATAAGCGCTTGACGGGTGCATTTGGTGCGCGTCAATATGGCATATTGTTTTATCAATGATTTTATATTGCCATTGTGCCGGTGCATATGTAATACCGCCTTCAACGCCTTGCCTTAGGAATTCCGTTTCTTCTTCCCCAAGCTCTGGATAGATCTTCCTAAATTCCGTATAAGGCTTGCAGCTTCTCGGCCATCCTGATTTCAAAAGTTGCTTCATGGAATAGGAAGCCATAGAAAGGCTTTTGAAAAAGTCTTTGTCTTTACGCTCCGCCATTTTTAACAATATATCAATAATGATTCTTGTATCTTTGAAGCAATATTCCTTTTCTTCCTTTGTTACAATGTGCCCGTGAAGCCTATTAAGCCTATAATCTATTTCGCCCTTTTGCGTGGGTAAATGGAAGGATTTTGCCACTTTTCCAAGGCCTCCTCCGAATATCTTTGCCAAGTCCTTAATTTGAATTATTCCGCAATTTTTACCGAATTTCAAATTGACATTCCATACACTTGAACATGATTTCGTACTTACAGAATTATACACAAAGGAATCCTCTTTTGCGTCTATATTCTCTTTGAATGTAAATCCACGGGCAAGTAAATAGGGAAGAATAAAACTCCACTCAAAGGATAGATTGTATATATAAATCATTAAATTTTTACATTTACGCGAGCCTTTTTCCGTTCTTCCGCCTTTGGATTCCTTTTCAAGAATATTAAGCCATTCGTCCATATTATAGAAATAGGAAGATTCTTCTTCCATTTTAGAATTCTCGTCAATATAACAGCCAAGCCACATAGACGTTGTTTTATTTGCGATAGATTCTAGGTCGTTGTGCGATTCAATATCCATTGCCTTTATGTTATATTTTCGCCTTCCGACTCTTAATAGCATATTATTCCGCCTTTGATATAATAATCATTGCTTCATTTTTAAAATCTTTTGTACCTATTACGCCGTCCTCCCATGAGTACGTCAAAGATTCTAGGTCCTGGAAATCCTTTTCCTTTAATTTCTTACCCTGTGCAAGCATGGCCTTTAATGCATTTATAACGCTTCTAACATAATTCGAATTTCGTTTTGCAAGGTCCGCCTCTAGTCTTTGAATAAAGGCTTCTATAGCTTCGTCATAAGCGTAACCCTTCGCATAGCGGAGCGTTCTTTCAAGATATTCTTCTGTTTGCTTTTGGCCGTATTTCTTCAAACGATATTGTACCTTTTTATAAGATACCTTAGGCGGTTTTTTCTTCTTTCCCGTTTTCTTATCTACCTTATATTTGAATCGTCCTTCTTTTATAGCTTCCTCAAAAGCCTTGTTGATTTCTTGCGTCTTTGCCTTGTAAGGATTCTTATTTCCGAATTGTCCTTTTTTCGTCTTAATGCTCTTTAAGTGTTGCTTTTGCTTCTCGGATAGGTCTATCCCTAGAAGCTTTCGAGCTTCTGCATTTCCTTTAGATCCTTTGAATGATTTTCCGTTTATATTAGTGATACGGGCTCCGCCTTCTTTACGGAATATCAATTCCGCCTTAATTCCCCTTTTATGCAATTCACTTGCCATTTGTGTTGCTGTCATTCTTGCCATGATTAAATCCTCCTATATTTAAAGAAAAAGAAAAGGCCCGAGGGATAAAAGCTTTTGAACATAAAGGAGAATCATTCCTTCACTTTAAGCACGGGCTCACATTTCGGAGGACTACCCCGCATTTGTATTGCTTAAATATTTCAAAAGGGCTCTTCTTTCCGTCTAGCCTTTTCAATTTTATTTTACCATTTATCTTGTAGATTTGGAAGCCTTTTTTGCAGGTGCCTTCTTTGCTGGAGCCTTTGCAGGCTTCTTATCCTGCGGAACATATTCGTTTAAATCCTTGACGGAATTAACGAAAGCTTGTAAAACCCTTCGAGGGTTGCCCTCGGAATCTTCCCATCCGCGACAAGTAAGCCATGCTTCTTTAATATCGACCTCTAGCATATCGCCCTCGTCGTATGTATCTTCAAGAGAATATTCTTCTGCAACATTCTTTGAAAATACAACCTCTAGGGACGCATTTGTATAGTCTCCGGATTCTTCCTTTCTTGAAACGCTTGTGTTGTAGCGTAATCCTTGCATTGCAACACCCTTTTCATTGTAATAACTAAATTCGTGAACGAACACGATAATTTTTCCCG
>OCVV011134145.1_pt1 | contig 10626 bp, 11 predicted proteins | sample 1539721 | NCBI WGS metagenome assembly OCVV01 (sample SAMN02144230, study PRJEB22623) | gut metagenome | biome: sheep rumen | host: Ovis aries | place: New Zealand
TCTCCCAGCTCAAGGACGCCAACCACGCTGTGGATGAGCGAATCGCCGCCGGCGAGGAGGGCCTGACCCACGCCACCTACACCCAGCTGCTCATGGGCATCACCAAGGCCTCTCTGGCCACCGAGAGCTGGATGTCCGCCGCGTCCTTCCAGGAGACCACCAAGGTCCTGACCGACGCCGCCATCAAGGGCAAGGTCGACCGGCTGGTTGGCCTGAAGGAGAACGTCATCATCGGCAAGCTGATCCCCGCGGGTTCCGGTCTGGCCATGTACCGCGACTTCGAGGAGGAGACCGACGAGACTGTCGAGGCTGCTCCCGAGGAGTATGTTGACCTGTCCGCTCTCGTGAGCAAGACCAACGCGCTCTGAGCCTGAAAGCAATACAAAAAAACGCACACCGTACGGTGTGCGTTTTTTCTATGCTTTGATAATTCAGCTGTTCGGATCGTTCTCCATCAATGCGCGGAGCCGGCGGATCTCGCGGTGCAGCTGGTCGACGGTCTCGCCGCTGCGGCAGTCGTAGTCCTCATCCGTGATCCGGAGCTGCCACTCGATCGCCTCGATGGCCTCCGCGTAGCGGCCCTGCATCTCGCGCACATGGGCGAGGGAGATGCAGCCGTCGGTAAAGCGCGGGGGCTGCTGGATTTCGACTGCGCGCTTGAAGTACGCCGCCGCCTCGTCGTAGCTGCCCTCCATGGCCTTCACGTCACCGAGCGCGAGGCAGACCATCCAGTCGTCGGGAAAGCGCTCTTCCATCTTGCGCCAGATCTCCCAGGCTTTCGCGCGATTGCCGGAAAACCATTCGATGTACCCTGCGTAGAGGGGCGTGCGGCGCGTGTCGTCGACCTTCGCGAGCATTTTGTGCGCCTCACGCGCTTCGTCAAAGCGATAGTCGTCCATCAGATTGTCCATCAGCCACATCCAGCCGCGCCAGCTCTCCGGGTGCTCGGCAAGGTGGGCTTTCAGCAGGTCGATGAGCTTATGGTGGTTGCGCATGTACCAGTCGGGGGTGTAACCGCCCATCGCGGTGTTGAGCTCCGCGTAAGCCCCGCGCTGCGAGGGTTCGACTTTGAGCGCTTCCCGCGCGAATTCGCCAGCCTTTTCGCGGAAGCGGTCGGCCCGCTGGTTGTAGAGGCTTGCGAGCATTTCCCAGCAGTCCGCCGGGCGATAGCCCTCCTTGATTTTCGCCGTCAGCCAGCGCTCGGCCCGGTCGGCCTCCTCCTGCCGGATGTCCCGCTCATCCCAGAGCATGTTCTGGATGCGGTCATACTCCTTGTCGTCGGCCAGGGAGAAGAGCTCGTCGATGGTGACGCCGAAGTACACGGCGATCTCCGGCAGCAGCTGGATGTCCGGCGTGCTCTGGCCCGTCTCCCATTTGCTGACCGCCTGGGAGCTCACCTTCAGCGCGCCGGCCAGGGTCTCCTGCGTGATGCCCTTCGCGCTGCGCAGGTTTTTGATTTTGTTTCCGATTTCCATGTTTTTCATCCTTTCCCGGTACCGATGAAACGAGTGTAGCACAGGCAAGCAAAAAAGAAAAGAGACGCGCTTTCGGCCCTTCCCAACCGTGGGTTGGAAAGGGGTGCGGCTGCAGGATGCGCAGGGGAAAACAGAAAAAGCCGCCTCCGCTTGACAGACGGCACCCCGGCCGATACAATGCAAAGCGAACAAACGACCGCGGATCGAGGTTTTCAGCAGGCATTGGATCAGAATCCGGGTCTGCGAATACGCGTGGACTGTAAACGGAGAAGGGCAGAATGAAACTTGTATTTATCATGGGGGACGCGGCCGTCGGAAAGATGACGGTCGGCCAGGAACTGGCGAAGCTCACCGGCCTGCGTCTCTTTCACAACCACATGACCATCGAGCCGGTGATCGAGATCTTCGGTTATTACGACGGGAAAACCATTGCGGAGCTGCGCGAGGTCATTTTCCGCAACTTTGCGGTTTCTGACAATTACGGCATGATCTTCACGCTGATGATGGCCTTCAATCAGGAATCCGACTGGGCATATCTGGCGCACGTCCGCTCCCTCTTCGAGCCCGTCGGCGCCGAATTTTACTATGTGGAGCTGATCGCCCCGCAGGAGGTTCGGCTTGCCCGGAACGAGACGGAGAACCGCCTGCGCCACAAGCCCTCCAAGCGGGACGTGGACGCGTCCCGGCGGCTGCTGCTGGAGGACGACAAAAAGTATCGCTGCGTAAGCGAAGCCGGGGAAGTCCCCTTTGAAAACTATCTCAGGATCGAGAACAGCGACAAATCGCCCGAGGAAGTCGCACGGATGATCCAAGAACGCTTTCAGCTTTAGGCCGGGATACGGGAGGTAACGACATGCCGACACAGATCACAGAGAACCTTACTGTCCTCGGCCCCATCTTTGCTGTGACCTGGGGCCTCACCATTCTGTGCGCGCTTGTCTGGCCCCAGCGCTTCCGCAACAGCTTCCTGCTCATGGCGGCTATGCTCGTCACCATGGTGTTCATCTCCGGCTTTTTTGAGCGGGAGGCAGCGTCCTGGTTCCTGCTGGCCTGCTTTCTGCTGGTGATGCTCGCCCTGTTTCTGGTGCCGCTGTTGCTGGTACTTAACGGCATCACAATGCTCCGGCGTGAGGGCTTCAGCGCGGCGCATGTACTGTCGCTGCTGCTTGGGCTCTTTGTCGGGGCAGGGGAGCTGGCCGCTGTGCTCTATGTACTGGGCCTGTCGAGTTTTCGCGGTCCGGGGGAGGCAAATCCCTGGATCCTGCTCATCACCTTTACGGTGTTTTATTTCAGCTTCCTTGTGCTTTGCTTCGTGCTGTATTCCGTCTTCATTCAGATCATGCCGCATCGGATGAACTTTAACTATGTGATCATCCACGGCTGTGGCCTGAAGGCAGACGGAACGCTGACGCGGCTGCTTTCAAACCGGGTGGACAAGGCCGTCCAGATCTATCGGAAATGCCGGGTCAAGCCGATCATTATCCCCAGCGGCGGACAGGGAGCGGACGAGCCGGTCAGCGAAGCGCTGGCGATGAAGAGCTATCTCCTGGAGCAGGGCGTTGACGAAGCGCATATCGTGCCGGAAGACCGCTCCGTCACCACGCGGGAAAACCTGGTCAATTCCAAGGCAATCATCGATGCCCGGGAAGGAAAAAAGAAAACCGCGCTTGTCTCCAGCAACTATCACATTTACCGCTGCCTGCGCCTGGCGCGGGAGGTGGGACTCAGGTGCACCGGGATCGGTGCCGACGTGGCGCTGTATTACTGGCCCTCCGCGCTGATCCGGGAATTCATCGCTGTCTTTGTGACAAGGGGCTTTCTGATCCGGGCGATGCTGGGCTATGCGCTTTTCATCGGCCCGGTCCTGTACGTTCTGCTGCTGGAGTGAGCGTTTGAAAAGCTCCGAACAGAGAATGCTTATGATAGCATCGGCCCATTGACGGGCGGTGATCCGTGCCTGTAAATCGGGCAGCGGCGCAGAAACCGGAACCGGGAAAGGAAGGGAATCCGAATGAACTTTAACAAAACAATCATACTGAGGGACGGCAGATCCTGCACCATCCGAAACGGGACAGCGGACGACGGGCAGGCGCTTCTCGATATCTTTAACCTCACCCATGCCCAGACAGACTATCTTCTCTCTTACCCCGAGGAATCCGGCCACACCGCCGAGGAGGAGGCGGCGTTCCTGCGGGAGAAAACGGAGAGCAGGGACGAAATTGAGCTTCTCGCGGAGCTGGACGGAAAAATCGTCGCTTCGGCAGGAATCTGGTGCGTCGGGCGGCGGGAAAAGACCCGGCACCGGGCAGCATTCGGCATCAGCGTGGACAAGGCCTGCTGGGGTCTCGGCATCGGGCGGGCGCTGACGGAAGGCTGCATCGCATGCGCCGGGGAAGCCGGCTATGCACAACTGGAGCTGGAGGCCGTGGCGGAAAACAAGGTCGCCCTCGCACTGTATGAAAGCGTGGGCTTCGTGGAGTACGGCAGAAATCCCAAAGGCTTTCGCTCAAGGTTCAGCGGCTGGCAGGAGCTGGTGCTCATGCGGCTGGAGCTGGACAAACAGATCGCCGGGCAGGCCTGACAAAGGGATCATGGAGCCGAAGGGCTTTGTGAAATATTATTTCAAGGAGCGTAGTGTTTGAAAACCTACACCAAACCGGAGATTGTGGGCTGACCGGGAGGTTTGCCGACAGTCGAACAGACCTCCCGCTTTCGGGCAGTTGAAGTCAACAACATTCAGGAGGAAAAATAATGAATACAAATGACTGTTCCATTCGTGCGGAAGAGAAGGCGGACTACAGAGCGGTTGAATTCCTGGTGCGCGAGGCATTCTGGAACGTCTACCGCCCGGGCTGCAGCGAGCACTACGTGATCCATGTGCTCCGGGACGATCCGGCTTTTGTGAAGGAGCTGGACTTCGTGATGGAGAAAGACGGCAGGCTGATCGGGCAGAACATGTTCATGCGGACGGTGATCCTTGCCGACGACGGTCGGGTGACCCCGGTCCTGACCATGGGGCCGATTTGCATCACGCCGGAGCTGAAGCGGCAGGGCTACGGGAAAAAGCTGCTGGATACTTCCCTGGAGCGGGCGGCGGCCATGGGCTTCGGCGCGGTGCTCTTTGAGGGCAACATCGGCTTCTATGGCCACAGCGGCTTTGCCTATGCCCGGAACTTCGGCATCCGCTACCACGATTTGCCCGAAGGGGCGGACGACTCCTTCTTCCTCTGCAGGGAGCTGATCCCCGGGTATCTCGACGGCGTCACCGGCGTCTACCAGACGCCGCAGGGCTACTATGTGGACGATGCGGACGTGGAGGAATTCGACAAGGCTTTTCCCCACAAGGAAAAGCTGAGGCTCCCGGGCCAGATCTTCTGAACGAAGCGGAATAACAATCGCGGGGGACTGCGCATCGTGTATGCGCAGTCCCTTTTCAAAAATGAAAAGCGAGGGACGCCGCTCCGCACGAAAGATTGCGGAGCGGCGTTTTCCGTTTTCAGACCTGTTCCGCGGCGTCGCTGCGGAACAGAGGCAACGATACGAAAAACAGAGGATACCTATACACAAATTGAATTGACAGAACTTTAACAAAAGGTATATAATGCAATTTGCAGAAATTGTTGGAAAGTTGTAATTTTGTCAAGACGGGCAGGCATATTCTTCTTGAAACGGTGACGTGTCTGCTGTATTATAAGACTGTTGGATAACACAACTTACAGCATATGAGAATCAGCGCATACCCAAGATCGTGGAATTTGAGAGAAGAGGGGGTGTGTCCATGTCTATGGAAGCAATTGTAAGCGTGGCTGCGGCGGAGAGCGAGGCCAAGAGCACCGTTCTGGCGGCCGAACAGAAAGCCAGGCAGATGCTGGCAGACGCCAATGCAGCCGGCCGCGCTTCAGTGGAAGCCGCCGCTGCCAAGGCGGATGCGGAGCTGCGTGAGCTGCGCCGGAAGGCGGAGGCAAAGTATCAAAGCGACGCCGATGAGCAGGCGAAGGTCCTGGAGGGCCGGAAAGCGGCGCTCCGCGCGCAGGCCGGTGAGAAGATCGCGCAGGCCGCGGCGCGTATTGTGGAAAGGATAGTGAACGACTGACATGGCCATTTTACGAATGAAACGGCTCCGTCTGATCGCTGTCCGCTCCCGGAAGGAGGAACTCCTGCGCGAGCTTACGAGGCTCGGCTGCGTGGAGATCTCCGAGGCCGGGGACGAGCTGCGGCAGGATGAGAGCCTCCGACCGGAAAGCAGCGGCGTGGTCGCTGCCCGCACCCGGCAGGCGTCCATTGACCATGCCCTGGAGCTGCTGGGGCAGTATGCCCCGGTAAAGAGCAAGCTGCTTTCGGCCAAGCCCGAACTGGCGGGGGATGTTTTCCTGCAGGACGAGGGCATTGAGGAAGCGCTCTCCCTGGCGGAGACGATCGTGGAGAAAAACGACCAGATCCGCCGCATCTCCGCGGAAGAGAGCCGTCAGCGCGCCGTGCTGGAATCCCTGCAGCCCTGGATGAGTCTGGACCATCCGCTGGAAAAAACAGCGACGGAGCGCACGGAGCTGATACTCGGGACCATCCCGGCGAAGGTCCGCTTCTCCGATGCGGTGGAGGCCCTCAGCGCCGCCGCCGATGAGGCGGAGCTCTTCCCGGTCAGCGAGGACCGCAGCGCGCATTACGTTGCGCTGCTCTGCATGAAGGAGCAGGTCCCGGCCGCGCTGGAGAGTCTGCGGAGCTTCGGCTTTACCGCCGCCGCTTTGGGCGGCCTGAGCGGGACGCCGAAGGAGGCCTCTGAAGAGGCGAGGGCAGGCCTGAACAGGCTCGCCGTGGAAAAGACCGCACTGATCGGGGACATCAAGGCGCTGGCGGTCCATCGGGATGAACTGAAGCTTGTCAGCGACAAGCTCTCGACCCGGGTCGCCATGGCCGAATCGGCCGAGCGCCTCGTGGGAACGGAAAGCACGCTGATCCTGGAGGGCTGGCTGCCCGCCGAGCGGGAGGAAGAGCTCACGGAGCTGTTCCGCCGCTTCGACTGCGCCTGGGACATCCGCGATCCCGAACCGGACGAGTACCCGGAGGTGCCCGTCAAACTGAAAAATAACCGGGTGACCAACGCCCTGAACATGGTCACCGACATGTACAGCCTGCCGGCCTACGGCACGGTGGACCCGAACCCGCTGATGGCGCCCTTCTTCATCCTGTTTTACGGGCTGATGATGGCGGACATGGGCTACGGTCTCATCATGATCGTCGCGGCGCTGGTGGCCATGAAAAAGATCAAGCCCAGGGGCGGCAGCCTGGCCTTCTGCCAGCTGCTTCTCTACGGCGGCATCTCCACCTTCATCTGCGGCGCCCTGACCGGCGGCCTCTTCGGCAATGCGCCGGAGATTATCGCCGGTATGTTCGGCTCCGACTGGAAGGGCCTGCCCGCGCTCTTCAGCCCTGTGCGTGACAGTACGCTGGTGCTCTACGGCGCCATGGGCCTGGGCCTCATCCATCTGAATGCCGGTATGGTCGTGTCCTTCCTGGAGAAGAAAAAGAACGGCAATCTGCTGGACGGTATTTTTGAAGAGGGCTCGCTGTGGGTCATCCTCCTCGGCGGCATCCTGCTGGCGCTGGATATGCTGGGGCTGGTGCCCTCGCGCGTGCTGCACAACCTGGGGCTTGCGATCCTGATCGTGGGCTCTGTGATGCTGCTCTTCGGCGCCGGACGGCATGAGAAAGGGATCGGCAAGATCACGGCCGCCTTCGGCTGCATCTACAATACCCTGACGGGCTGGTTCGGCGATATCCTGAGCTACTCCCGTATCATGGCGCTGATGCTGGCCGGCGGCGTTGTGGCGCAGGTGTTCAACACCATCGCCGCCATGCCCTCCGCAAACGGCGTGACGCCTTTGTCCGGTCTGATCTTCATCGTCATCTTCGTGATCGGCCATGCGCTGAACTTCGGATTGAACCTGCTGGGCTGCTTTGTGCACGACCTGCGTCTTCAGTGCCTGGAGTTCTTCGGGAAGTTCTATCAGGACGGCGGCAGGCCCTTTGCCCCGCTGGCAGTCCGCACCAAGTTTATCAACCCTGAGGAATAATTAAAAAAATACATCATATTTAGGAGGAAACAACAATGGAATTTCTGAACACCATCGGCGGTTACGCTCTCGGTCTGCTGGGCGCTGGCCTGGCTGCATTCATGGCCGGCATCGGTTCCGCGAAGGGCACCGGCATCGCCGGCGAAGCGGGCGCCGGCCTTGTGTCCGAGGATCCCAGCAAGTTCGGTAAGGCGATGATCCTGCAGGTCATCCCCGGTACCCAGGGCCTGTACGGCTTCGTCATCTGGTTCCTGGCCTACAGCAAGCTCGCCGCTGTCGGCGCTGCCGGCGTGAGCGTGGCTCAGGGTCTGCAGGTGCTGGCTGCCTGCCTGCCCATTGCTTTCGGCGGTCTGCTGTCCGGTATTGCGCAGGGGAAGGTCGCTGCTGCTTCCGTCAACATCCTGGCCAAGAAGCCCGATGACTGGTCCAAGGGCATGATCCTCTGCATCACCGTCGAGTTCTACGCCATTCTGTCCCTGCTGGCTTCCTTCATGATGCTCTCCGCCGTCACCCTCGGCTGATTGCGGTAAGGAGCAGCGTATGAAAGGCACTGAAAAAATCATCGCGCATATCCAGGCTGACGCTAAGGCCGAGGCTGACGCGATCCTGGCTCAGGCCGAGCAGCAGTGCGCCGAAATCAAGGCAGAGTTCGACAAGAAAGCGTCGGACCGCTATTCCGAGCGGATCCGCAGCGGGGTGATGGCCTGCCAGGACGAGGTGGACAGCCGCGTCCGCATCGACCAGATGGAGGCCCGCAAGGGGACTCTCGCGGTCAAGCAGGAGATGGTGGCCCTGGCCTTCGACAAGGCGCTGGAGCAGCTGTGCAATCTGCCGGAGGAGGAGTACGTGGCTTTCCTGGCTTCCCTCGCGGCGAAGGCCTCCGTCAGCCGGGATGAGGAGATCATCCTCAACGCCCGCGACCGTGCCGCTGTCGGCGAGAAGGTCGTGAGTGCGGCAAACAATCGCCTCGGCAGCGGCAGGCTGACGCTCGCAGCGGAGACGCGCGATTTCGCCGGCGGCCTGATCCTGCGCCGCGGCAACGTGGAGGCCAACTGCACTGCCGAGCTCCTCGTGGAGCTTCAGCGGGGAGATCTGTCTGCCGAGATCGCAGGCCTTCTCTTTGCATAAGCCCTCGAACGAAGGAGGGAAACGAATTTGGCACAGAAGAAGGAAGCATATCTTTTCCTCTCCGCCATGCTTCGGGCAAGAGAACCCGGGATGCTCTCGCGCGAAAAGGCCGAGCGCATGCTGGACGCTCCGAGCTATGAGGAATGCGCCAAGCTTCTGACCGACTGCGGTTATGAGGATCTGTCGCAGAAAAAGGCCGGGGAGATCGAAAACTATCTTGCCGAGCGCCAGGCGGCGCTCAGCAGAGAGCTGGAGAGCATGGTGCCTGAAAAGGCACTGGTGGATTTCTTCCGCATCAAACACGATTATCACAACGCCAAAGTGGTTTTGAAGGCGGACGCACAGGGCCTGGACGAGAGCAGACTTCTGAGCGCCCAGGGCCGCGTCCCCGCCGGAAAACTGCTGGACGCCGTCCACGAGGAGAACTACCGCGATCTGCCCGCCGCCTTTGCCGCGGCCGTGCAGGAGGCGAAGAGCGTTCTTGCCCGCACCGCGAATCCGCAGCTGGCGGATTTCAGCCTGGACAAGGCCTATTTTGCGGAGCTCAATGCCCTGGCCGAACAGTCCGGCAGCAAGTTCCTCAAGGGCTATGCCGCCATTCTGGCTGACAGCACGAACCTGCGTTCCGCCGTGCGCACCCTGCGCATGGGCAAGGACAGCGGCTATCTGCAGGAGGCGCTGGTCTCCGGCGGCTCCATCGAGCCGAGACGCGTGGCGGCCGCCGCCGACGGGGAGAGCCTGAGCGCTCTGTACCAGAGCACCCGCCTTGCCGACGCCGCGGCCCTGGGCGCCGCCGCCGTTGCGGGCGGCACCATGACCGGCTTTGAGCTTGCCTGCGACAACGCGGTGAACTCCTATCTGGCGGAGGCCAAGCTGGTGGGCTACGGTGAGGAGCCGGTGATCGCGTACCTGGCAGCCGTCGAGAATGAGACGACCGCCGTACGCATGATCCTGACGGGCAGACTTGCGGGCATCGCCCCCAATGTCATCCGGGAAAGGCTGCGTGATCTGTATGCTTAAAATAGCCGTTATCGGAGCACGGGAGACCGTGATGGGCTTCAAGGCGCTGGGACTGGACACCTGCCCCGCCGCCAACGCCCAGGAGGCGAAGGAAGCGCTCCGCAGACTTACCCGCGAGAGCGACGATTATGCCATCATCTACATCGAAGAGGGCCTGGCCCAGCAGCTCAGCGCGGAGATCGATAAATTCAAGGACAGCGTTACCCCGGCCATTATCCTGATCCCGGGGCGCGAGGGCTCCATCGGCCTGGGCCAGTCGGCCCTGCGGGCCGCTGTGGAGCGCGCCGTCGGCACCAATATTCTGGGCGACTGATTTTTCCCCGAAGCAGGGAACAACCCCTCTGTCAGCTTCGCTGACAGCTCTTCCCGAACAGAAGAGCCAATATGGAAAGGAAGTTTGTATATGAGCGGAAGAATTACCAAAGTATCCGGTCCGCTTGTCGTGGCCGAGGGCCTGGCGGACGCCAACGTCTCCGACGTTGTGCGCGTGGGCTCTCAGCGCCTGATCGGCGAGATCCTGAATATGACCGGCGACCGCGCCTCCATCCAGGTTTATGAGGAGACCTCCGGCCTGGGACCCGGCGCCGAGGTCGTCACCACCGGTATGCCCATGTCCGTCGAGCTCGGACCCGGCATGCTGGACAATATCTATGACGGCATCCAGCGTCCTCTGCCCGAGATGCGCGCCCTGACCGGCGACAACATCACCCGCGGCACCGACGTGCCCGCCCTGAACCGGGAAAAGAAATGGGACTTCGTGCCTGTTGCCAAACCCGGCGACAAGGTCATTGCGGGCGATGTGCTCGGCACCGTGCAGGAGACCAGCGCCATCCTCCACAAGATCATGGTTCCCCGCGGCGTTGCCGGTGAGGTCCTGCGCGTGGAGAGCGGCGAGCACGTGGTCACCGACGTGATCGCCGTTGTGCGCGACG
>OCVV011359436.1_pt1 | contig 10626 bp, 10 predicted proteins | sample 1539721 | NCBI WGS metagenome assembly OCVV01 (sample SAMN02144230, study PRJEB22623) | gut metagenome | biome: sheep rumen | host: Ovis aries | place: New Zealand
AACAAAAAGAACCGAACAGGCGCTCGGCTCTGTCCGGCTCTTCTATTACGATGTCTCTTTTCACCCTTTCACATACCGCAGCTTCAGGCCACTGTCTGCCCGCTTACTGCTATTTGATCCAGGTCTTGACCTCTGCCTCGACTTCCGGATCGATCTTGTAAGCATGTTTTGCATCCTCGGGGAATGTGCCGTCTTTGACTTCCTTGACGAATGTCTCGAAAGCGCCCTGGAGCACTTCGCCTACGTTTGCGTACTTCTTGACGAACTTCGGTGTGAAGTCATCATAGTATCCTACCATGTCAGCGTAGATGATCAGCTGTCCGTCTACGTGCGAACCAGCGCCGATGCCGTATACCGGGAAGTCGCAGAGGCTCTTGATATATTCGCCTGTTACTGCCGGTACGCCTTCTACGAGCAGTGCCCATGCGCCTGCTTCTTCGATAGCTTTTGCGTACTCACCGAGTTTTGCGATGTTCTCTGTGCTCTTGCCCTGAGCTTTGTAGCCGCCGAGCTGTGCAGCGAACTGCGGTGTCAGACCGATGTGGCCGATTACCATGATGCCTGCGCCTGTGATGGCCTTGATCCTTTCGCAGATCTCCGGGCCGCCGCCTTCGAGCTTGACGCAGTCGCAGTCAGCTTCTTTGATGAATCTGCCGGCGTTCTCGATAGCCTGCTCGTTCGAGATCTGATAGGACATGTACGGCATGTCGCCAACGATGAATGTGTTCGGCGCGCCGCGTCTTACAGCCTGTGAACATCTGATGGAATCTTCCATCGTTACCGGGAATGTTGTCTCATAACCCAGCTGTACCATGCCCAGCGAGTCGCCTACGAGGATCATGTCCATTCCGGCTCTTTCTTCATATTTTGCTGTCAGATAATCATAGCCTGTGATCCATGTTACCTTGTCGCCGTCTTTAGCCATCTGAACAAATTCAGGAATCGTTTTTCTACCCATTATGAAATCTCCTTCCGTACTTGACTTTAAAACTGTAATTGCTTTCGTTTCTTTGGTTTGCGTTGAATATCGTGATTAGTATTGTCTTGATTAGTCATTTCGGATCATACTCCGATCCTTATACTCTAATCCTAACTCTTTAGTTGTTTTAAGTCAAAGTACAAAGATTTGCAACATTGTTGAGCAATCGTTCACATTGCCGATCACAAAAAGACGGGCATCAATGATGCCCGCCTCGTTTTTCAAGTAAGCGCCAAGTAAGCGATCAGCTTCGCTTCACTGCATTACTCCTCGCACTTCTTCAGGAGCTCTTCCCATCTCTTGTCGACTTCTTCCTGCATGATAGCGATGTATTTCTCGTTCTCAGGCTTGAAGAGGTGGCTGAATCTGCCCTGAGTCTTCAGGAAGTCTTCGATCGGAAGCTTGTTCTTCGGCTTGTAGTTGAGGACCCATTTGCCGTCGATGACCTCGAACAGCGGCCAGTAGCATGTCTCTACAGCCAGCTTGCAGATGTTGAGGATCTCAGGCGAGTCGTATCTCCAGCCTCTCGGGCACGGTGCCATTACGTTCAGGAAAGCAGGGCCTTCTGTGTAGATGGCCTTCTCGGCTTTGAGGTGGAGGTCCTTCATGTTCTGTACGAATGTCGTCTGACCTACGTAAGCAACATGATGCTCAGCTATGATCGCAGCCAGGTCTTTTCTGTACTGCGGTTTGCCCGGCGACTGCGTTCCCGAAGGAGTCGTAGTCGTGTCAGCGAACTGCGGCGTCGCGGACGATCTCTGGATACCTGTGTTCATGTAAGCGCCGTTGTCGTAGCAGACATATACCATGTCGTGGCCGCGCTCCATAGCGCCCGACAACGACTGGAAGCCGATATCGTACGTACCGCCGTCTCCGCCGAACGCGATGAACTTGTATGTATCATCGATCTTGCCCTTCTTCTTCAGGGCTCTGTAAGCCGACTCTACGCCGCTGCATGTAGCCGCCGCATTTTCAAATGCATTGTGGATGAAGGAATCTTCCCACGATGTATAAGGATACATGAAGGTCGAAACTTCGAGGCAGCTCGTCGCGCATGTGATGACGGCTTTGTCTTCTTCTTTGAGTGCTCTGAGCACGTTGCGAACAGCTATCGGAGCTCCGCATCCTGCGCACATCCTGTGGCCCGGAGTGAAACGTTCCGGCTTGTTCATCATCTCTTTGAAATTGTATGCCATTTGTTCTCCCTCCTATCCTCTCAGATCCAGGTAGCGATATGTATCGCCGATCTCACCTGTCTCATCGACTGTCTTCATGTCTTCGAATACCGAAGCCAGGCTCTCGACCGTAACGTCTCTTCCGGCAAGACCATATACATAGTTCAGAACCTTCGGAGCCATTCCGGCGTTGAACAGAGCCGCTTTGACATCTGCGCCGATAGGACCGTCCTGGGAGTTGTAGCTTTCTGTTCTGTCCATGCAGGCGATGACCTTAGCTCCCTTGAGAGCTTCCGCGATCTCTTCGCCCGGGAACGGTCTGAACATCCTGATCTTCAGAAGGCCTGCCTTGATGCCCTCTTCACGCAGCATGTCGACTGTATCCTTGCATGTACCTGCAGCCGAACCCATCATTACCATGACGTAGTCGGCATCTTCCATTCTGTATTCCTCGAAGAGTCCGTATTCACGGCCGGAGATTTCCTTGAACTCCTTCGCTACTTCGAGAGCGACCTTCTTCGCGTTGATCAGACCCTGCAGCTGACCGTATTTAGCTTCCATGTAGTACGGCGGGTTAGTGTACGGACCTACTGCCTCAGGATGCTCCGGATTGAGCAGCCAGCTTTCCGGATAGTACTCGCCGACGAAGTTTTTGACTACGTCGTCCTCGAGCAGTTCGATATTCTGTACGCCGTGCGATGTGATGAAGCCGTCCTGGCAGATCATGATCGGCAGCTTTACGTCCGGATGCTCAGCGATCCTGTAAGCCTGTACGAAGTTGTCGTAAGCTTCCTGGTTCGTCTCCGCGAATATCTGGATCCAGCCTGCGTCACGGGCGCCCATGGCGTCGGAGTGGTCGCAGTTGATGTTGATCGGGCCCGAAAGAGCTCTGTTGACGACGGCCAGCGCGATCGGCAGTCTGTTGGAAGCAGCTACATACAGCATCTCCCACATGAATGCCAGTCCGCACGAAGATGTCGCCGACATCGTTCTTGCACCTGCAGCCTCGGAACCGATGCATGCGCTCATTGCGCTGTGCTCCGACTCTACCGGTACGAATATAGTTTCCGTCTCTCCGTTTGCTACGAAGCTCGAGAAGTACTGCGGCAGCTCCGTCGACGGTGTGATCGGGTAAGCAGGCATGACGTCTGCGCATACCTGTCTCATCGCTGTAGCGATGGCTTCATTTCCTGAAAGTCTTTCTCTTATCGACATCGCTTATTCCCCCTTCCTCATCTCTATCGCATCGAAGGGACATGCAGCGACGCATATTCCGCATCCTTTGCAATGATCATAATCGAAGTCCAGTCTCTTGCCGTCCACTACCGGGATCGAGCTGTCCGGGCATACCGGGACGCAGAGCAGACACTGTTTGCATTTGTCTTCGATGAATACCGGTGTATCTACACGCCATTCACCTGTATTGAATTCTTTGGCAGTGCCGCCGCCGTTGATGACGCATCCGGGCGAAAGATCCTGCCACTTTACTCCTTCGTGTTGAGTTTTGATATCAGTCTTCATTATTCCACCTCCGCGAATGTCATCTTCAGAGCGTTCATGTTACCTTCGATAACCTGTGGTTTGTGAGCGAATTTGTGCTTGTAGGAAGCTTCCATCTCATCGAGGAATTTCTGCTCATCCATGATGCCGCTTACTTTAACGACTGCAGCCAGCATCGGCGAGTTCGGGAAGTATCTTCCCAGCGCCTCTACAGATATCTTGCGTGCGTCGACAGTAACGACTTTGCCCTCGTATCCTTTGAGGAGCGGTCTTATCTCATCAGCGCTCTTCGGTGTGTTGACGATGATAGCGCCTTCCTTTTTCAGACCTGCAGTTACGTCTACGGACTCCAGCAGAGTCTCATCGACTACGACGACATAGTCCGGATAGTAGATATTGGAGTGGACTCTGACTTCCTGATCGCTCAGGCGGTTGTAAGCCGTGATCGGCGCGCCCATACGCTCCGGACCGTACTCGGGGAAGCCCTGTACGTACATGCCGGTGCTGAATGCGACGTCAGCCAGCAGAAGCGCAGCTGTTTTGGCTCCCTGGCCGCCGCGTCCATGCCATCTGATTTCAGTTAACTGTTTCATTCTTAGCAGTACCTCCTTTTGCATATGATATCCATTGACGGCGGCGCATTTGTCCGCAAAATGATCTTTTCACCGGACATCTTTCCGCCATACCGTCCAACAATTATTATCTCACAAATGCAAACGCCGCTCAATGAATTGAGCGACGATTCACACGATTCTGACATGAAATCATTTCTTGTCATGAATACCTTTTTCTCATGTAATGCCGTGCAGATCCTCATCCTGACCGGCCGTAACCGCTGTAGATCTGCGCTCAGAACTGCTCATCATCGAGGATGGCTCCGCGGTTCGCTTACTTCATCCGGGGTGACATCGCCGCCCTTCAGGCGGGCGATCGCACTGTTATACGCCTTGATATACTTTGCATACGAACTGCTCGTATAGTCAGCCTTGCTGACAAGCCTGTTCAGCTGCACCAGCGTCGAGATCGCATTGTCTATCACATCGACCCAAAAACAATGTATCATCGGACGCACAAAAAGAGAGCCCTCCCGGGCTCTCCGTATCTGCTTTTGTTTTGCAGTCTGAAAGACCTGCATTCCAGGCCTATATCAGCACCTTCGAAAGGAAATCCTTCGTTCTGTCCATCTGCGGATTTCCGAGAACTTCTTCCGGCGGTCCCTGCTCGACAATGTAGCCGCCGTCCATGAAGATGACCTTGTCCGCGACTTCCTTCGCGAAGCCCATCTCGTGCGTTACGACGATCATCGTCATGCCCTCGGAAGCGAGCGACTTCATAACGTCCAGAACCTCGCCGACCATCTCCGGGTCGAGCGCCGATGTCGGCTCGTCAAAAAGCATGACCTCCGGATCCATCGCAAGAGCTCTGGCTATGGCAACACGCTGCTGCTGTCCGCCGGAGAGATTCCTCGGGAACTCTCCCGCTTTCTCAGCAAGTCCGACGCGGGCAAGAAGTTTTTTCGCCTTTTCCTCGGCCTCCGCCTTGCTCTCTCCCTTGACGTTGACCGGTCCGCATGTCAGATTGTCGAGCACCGACATGTGCGGGAAGAGATTGAACGACTGGAACACCATGCCCATCTTCGTCCTTATCCTGTCGAGATTGTCCTCGGTGATCAGCTCACCGTCCATGAATATCTCGCCGTCCGTCGGCTCCTCGAGCCTGTTGATGCAGCGGAGCATCGTGGATTTTCCGGAGCCTGACGGCCCGATGATGCACAGCACTTCGCCTTCATTCACGGACTGGTCGATCCCCTTGAGGACCTGGTTTTCGCCGAAATATTTGTGAAGACCCTTTATCTCTATCATGCCGCTGCCTCCTTCCTTGCTCTCCTGCGTTCATATCCGTTGATCAGCTTGGACAGCGGTATCGTCAGGATCATGTAAGCAAGCGCTACGCCGATATATGCCGGGAATGTCTCGAATGAAGACGAATTCCACAGCTGGCCGTGACGCAGTATCTCGACGACTCCTACGTAACCGAGTACAGACGTCTCCTTGATGAGAGTTACAAACTCGTTCGCGAATGCCGGAAGGATCATGCGTATAGCCTGCGGGATGATGATGAGCCTCATAGCCATTCTCTTGTTCATGCCAAGAGATCTGGCCGCTTCCATCTGTCCCTTGTCTACGGCCTGTATGCCGGACCTGATGATCTCAGCCATGTAGGCAGCCGAGTTCATGCCGCACACGATAACGGCCGGTATGACCAGATTCGGCCATTTGAAATCAGTTCCCATGGACTGGATCAGCTGCGGCACGCCGTATGCCATGATGAGCGCCTGAACGAGCATAGGCGTTCCTCTGACGATATCGATATACAGTTTCGAGATCAGCTTGAGGGCCTTACTGTTCGATTGAGAACAGAGTGCCAGGAGCAGACCTACTGCCGCTCCCAGCACTATTGCTACCAAACTTACCCAGATAGTCGTGGGTATGCCCTTACAAGCGATCAGAAAACCCTGCAAATAGACTTCCATTAGGTTGCTTTCCTTTCGCTTTTATATTTTACGGATTTTGAGGTGTTCCTTAGTTGAACCACTTCTCGATGAGCTTGTCGTACTCGCCGCTTTCCTTCAGGTTTGCAAGTCCTGCGTTGAGTTTGTCAAGAAGCTCTGTGTTGCCCTTCTGTACTGCGAATGCGAACTCTTCGAGCTCACCGAACTCTTTGCCGACGAACTTGGCGATGTCGCCGTGCTTGTTGAGGTATGCTTCGCCTACCGGCTTGTCAACGACTACGCCCTGAACGTCGCCGTTCTTCAGCTGCAGATAGCAGTCTGTCCAGTCGTTGAGAACTACTGCCTTGGCGATCTTGCCTTCATCTTTGAGCTGTTTTACATACTCGCCGCCTGTCGTTCCGATCTGGCTTGCGAGAGCCATGTCGCTCGTTACAGCGTCGATGCTTTCAACATCGCTGTCAGCAGCGACGAGGAGCATGAGCTGGCTCTGGAAATATGTCTCACCAAAGTCTACCTTTTCAGCACGGTCTCCTGCCAGTTTGTTCATTCCTGCGCAGATGATGTCGCCCTGGTTCGACTCGAGAGCCGGGATAAGCGAATCGAATTCCATGTTCACGAACTCGATCGAAAGACCCTGGTCCTCAGCGATCGCATTCATCATGTCGACGTCGAAGCCTTTGATCTCTTCTTCGCCGTCCTCTGTGAACTCGAACGGTTTGAATGTTGCGTTCGTTACGACCTTGAGAGTGCCGCTGTTGTCTACAGCGCTTCCTGCGCTCTCAGCGCTGTCCGAACCGCCGCATCCTGTAAGCGCGAATGCCAGCGCCATCATGAGTGCCAATACACCTACTAATGTTCTCTTCTTCATAATACCTGTCTCCTGATTCTTTATCTTCCTTTTTAAACAAGAATAATGGTTAGATAAGTTTTGCTATGCATGATAATAACATTTTGTGCATAAATACGCAATGCATTTCGGAGAATTCTTCTCAAATAATGCAACTATTTCTGTATAGCGCCTTTGCGCACTCCCTGTTTTCATGCATAAGACTTGTATATTATATGCCTAGACATGTTGCAATTCAACAAAAATTCTATCTTTCAGTTTGGGCGCTTATGTATTATAATCAATTTGCTTTTAAGTAAGCGAAAAGTCCGGTCATCCGGAAATCATCAGGAAAAACAACAGGAAAGAGGTAAGGAAATATGCTGGAACTGCTGCTTGTACAATATGAAGAAATGTTCGGGGAACCGTTCCCCCTCAAGAAGGTCGCCGGAAGACGCGAGATCGATGTCATCAACATCCTCCTCGACTGCGTCCGCACGAGATCTCCGTACGACCCGGTAAAGCGCGTGCCCGATATCGTTACCGGCGCGCCGTCGTCGATATAGACGGACTTTGACCACGCAAAGAAAAGCACCTCGCCCGGAAGAGCGAAGTGCTTCTTTTTTTCGTTTTTTCCGGAACACTCAGTTTCCGGGTCTCAGCTTCAGGCCTGATCAGCCCTTGGGGCCTGCTTCTACGATGGCCTTATCCATGTTCGGATACTTATCCGCGAAGTTCTTCGAGAACATGCCTGCAAGCTTTTTGGCCATTTCATCATAAGCGTCCTTGTCAGCCCATGTCTCTCTCGGGTTCATGACCTCACTCGGCGCGCCCGGGCAGCTCTGCGGGATGTCGAGGTTGAACAGGTCGTCATGCTTGTATTCGACCTTTTCGATCTCTCCGTTCAGAGCAGCTGTGATCATGGCTCTTGTGTACTTGAGCTTCATTCTGGAGCCCGTTCCGTAAGGACCGCCTGTCCAGCCTGTGTTCACGAGGTATACCTTTGTATCATATTTCTCGATCTTTTCGCCGAGCATGTTTGCGTATACGTTCGGATCCATCGGCATGAACGGCTCGCCGAACAGTGTCGAGAACGTCGGTACCGGCTCTGTGATGCCTCTCTCAGTTCCTGCGACCTTCGATGTGAAGCCCGTTACGAAGTGGTACATAGCAGCTTCCTTGCTGAGCTTCGAGATCGGCGGAAGAACGCCGAAGCTGTCGGCTGTCAGGAAGATTACTACCTTCGGGATGCCGCCTACGCCCGGGATGGCTGCGTTGTTGATGTATTCGATCGGATATCCGACACGTGTGTTGTCCGTGATGCGGTTGTCCGAATAATCCGGATGTCTGTCCTCGTCGAGGATAACGTTCTCTACGAGGCTGCCGAATTTGATCGCGCCGTAGATGTCAGGCTCATTCTCGGGATCGAGGTCGATGCACTTCGCGTAGCAGCCGCCCTCAAAGTTGAAGATGCCCGTCTCCGACCAGCCGTGCTCGTCGTCTCCGATGAGCTTTCTTGCCGGGTCAGCCGACAGAGTCGTCTTGCCTGTGCCGGACAGTCCGAAGAAGACAGCCGTCTCTCTCGTCTCGGGATCCATGTTTGCCGAGCAGTGCATGGGAAGCACACCCAGTTTCGGCATCTCATAGTTCATTACCGAGAAGACGCTCTTCTTGATCTCGCCGGCATACTGCGATCCGGCGATGAGTACCTTTTTCTTCTCATAGTCGATCATGATAGCGGCTTCGCTGTTGACACCGTCTACCTCAGGGATGCATTTGAATCCCGGTGCTACGATAACGGTGTAGTCAGCCTCTCCGAAGTTCGCGAGTTCCTCTTCAGTCGGTCTGATCAGAAGATCTCTGATGAACAGGTTCTGGCTTGCGAGTTCATTGACGATGCGGAACTTCTTCGTGCATGCCGGATCAGCTCCTGCCATTCCGTCAAAGATAAATATCTCTCTACCCTGCAGATAAGCGACCATCTTTGCTTCGATCGCTTCGAATTTCTCTCTTTCGATAGGAACATTGACTTTGCCCCACGCGATCTCGTCATGTACTGCAGGTACATCGACGATGAATTTGTCGTCAGGCGAACGGCCTGTGTATTTTCCCGTCTCGACTACGAGCGCTCCTGTGTCGCTGAGTACGCCCTCGCCGCGCTCCAGAGCCTTCTCGACCAGCTTGGCCGGCGCAAGATTGCGGTATACAGCCGACGGGTTGATTATGCCGAGTTTCTCAAGTCCGAAAGTTTCCATGTGATCCCTCCTGTAAGATGTCACGTTTTTTTGGTTCAAACTGATTTCGCTTGCCCGCGCTGACCTGCGTGCTTTGATCCCCGTCCGCAATAGGCGTACGGACACGCATGCCGCGCTAAAGAATATTATATATCTCCAATTGGAATATATCAATTGCTATATGTTCGAAAACTGTTCATTATCCAAGCATTACGTCGCTTTTTTTCATGCTTATGGCGATCATCCTGTTAAGTCTGAGCGCAGGATAGTAAAGAAGCAGTCCGAAGGCCATGGCGATCAGGGTGAACGCTCCGAGGACGGCTATGCTCTTTACATAGGTGTCGCCGTACATACCGCAGACGCACTCCTTCATCGCGTCCATCGCGTATTTGAACGGCATGGCCGGATTCAGCACTCTGAACACAGGCGGGAGCACCTCGACCGGATACGTTCCTCCGGCGCCCGCCACCTGCATGACCAGGACGATGACGCCAAGCCCGAGACCTATATTATCCAGCGCGAATACGAGAGCGTAGTTGATCATCGTAAAGCAAATCCCGTTGACGCAGGCCGCAAGGACGAACAGCCCCGGATGCTCGCACTGTATCCCCGCGTACAGCAGGTCGCCGAGAGATACGATCAGAGCCTGAGCCAGTCCGATGAACAGGAACAGCCTGTATCTGCCGAAAAAGCTTTCGTACAGTTTCAGTTTTCCGAGCCCCTGCTTTCTTCTGACCTTCGAGCTGATCAGAACGGCCGCAAGCAGCGCTCCGACCCACTGGGCGAGCACCGTGTAGAAGGGCGCCATGGCCGAGCCGTAGTTCGCGACCGGATAGATCGTCTCCGTCTTCATCCCGACCGGCTGGGATATGAAGTCCGCGATCTTCTCGGGATCAGAAGTCAGAAGCGCATTGACATCGTCCAGAGCATCGCTGCCCGCGATTGCGTTGAACATCATCGAAAGCGCGCTCAGCCCCTGCCTCATCGTTCCTATCGTCTCTGCGGTGCCGTCAAGACCTGACCTGAGATGTCCGAGCGAAGCCTGTGCTTCTCCCAGCGCTCCCGAAAGGGCCGAAAGGTCTCCGTAAGCATCCCCGAGCGAATCGCTCACGTTCGATATGGCATTGTTCGCATCGTCCACTGCCTTGTTCACTTTCTTATCTATATCAGCCGACACTTCAGCTTTGATCGAGCCGGCTTCTTCTTTTGCCTCGTCAAGTTCCTTCACCAGATCTTCGGCTGCAGCCTTGATCTCAGGCCACGTCTCTTCCGTTGCCTTCTCCATCGATCCGAGCTTTCCGGATATCGCTGCGAGCTTTCCGGATACGCTTTCGAATTTTTCCGCCAGCACTGTCAGTCCGAGCTTTCTCAGATTCGCGGCCACGCTGTCGGTCTTCGCC
>OCVV011295226.1_pt1 | contig 10625 bp, 13 predicted proteins | sample 1539721 | NCBI WGS metagenome assembly OCVV01 (sample SAMN02144230, study PRJEB22623) | gut metagenome | biome: sheep rumen | host: Ovis aries | place: New Zealand
CAGTTTATATTAGTTTTATTTTCATTCATTTGGATCAACTCCTTTAAATCTATAATTAATTATAACATAAAAAGTAGGATTTCTCCTACTCGTCAGTTTGTAATATCTTAATCTTACGATGTTGTTGCTATACCAAAATCTACATATATGTATTGATTATTTACTTGTTTAACTATTCTATAACTTCCTAATGGTAATTCTCCATATAATTTTTTCCAATCAATAACAAATTTAACTTCATTGTTTTTATCAACCTCATATCCTAAATCGTTAAATCCATAATTTCCAATTTTAGTTTCTAGTGCAAACCATTCTCCATTATCTTCCTTTTCTATTCTATACCATTCTCCATAAACATAAGGTTTTTTATTTGTATCTTTTATTGTTATAGTAGCTCCAGTTAGTGAAATATCTGAAATACTTATACTTACATTTTCTACATTAGTTATTTCTCTTTTATTATAATATTCACATTTTTTAGATGATAAAGAACATTTGACATATTCCCCATCTTTTACTGAATCGTTCACTTTAACGGCAGATTTCAAATAGATATAGTTATTATCAACTTCATCAATAGTTATATGTAACTGACTTATATTAGGAGTATTACTATAATCTAATTCTAATACATCTTTATCTACTTTTTTGTTATGACTTGTATATTTTATAATATTTCCTTTTTCGCCAATACAATGAATGTATGCAACATTATCTTTAATGTAAGAACTTTTACCATTGTTGTTACACATCTCATTCTGTTCAATATACTCTTTTATTATATCTCCATCTGATTTTTCATTTTTGGGAATAATTATTATAAGAACGAATAAAACTGCTACAAGTATTATCCCAACACCAATCCAAGTTTTTTTATTCAAAATAATCACTTCCTTGATAGTATTATACCATATCTTTTAATACTTAATTACATCGTAAGATTACCATTTTCCGTACACTCAGTAAAAGTAAAAAGCCCTTATTATATAAAGGGGTTAGTTAAATCATGCTCAAGCAGTTTATATTAGTTTTACTTTCATTATTCATGTAAATTACCTACTTGTTCATTACTTCTTTTAATCTATTTTTATATCTTATTGGAACAAGTTTTTTAACATTACCTTGCTCATCTACACTTACTTCTGGAATATATATTCCTGTTTCAAGTTCTATATAATCTGCAATTAATCTTCTATGACAAAATTCATCAATCGGTTCATGACATAATAATATTATATCTTTACCAAATTTTTCATTTAATATACATAAAAGTTCTTTTACATCTAAATCCTTTAGTCTTATATTATAATAACTTTTTATATATTCATCTTCTATTTGTTTTCTAAATTCTATATACTCTTTTAATCTAGAAACATCCTCTTTTAATTTTTCTAATTCTTCTAACTTTTCAGCATAAGGTGTATAAGTAACTAGTTTAGGAGCTAATTTTTTATATGCTGGTCCAAAATATCCCCAAGCATTACCACCATCACCTGTAACAGATACAGTATTACCTGATTTTACATCATAATAATTACCTGTTCCTAAAATTACTTTAGAAAAATTACTCATTTTATCACCTCATTCTTATTGGTCTTGACTAAATTGTCATCAACCAGTTTATATTAGTTTTATTTTCATTCATTCCTACCAACTCATTAATTTATAATTCATTTTTAGTTATGGAATAAAAAACTGTATCACCCCTTGTGCCATCAAGATTTATTCTTCTTTTTCTTAATTTTTCTTCTTTTTTTATAAAACTTGCAAGAACTCAACTTTACCTTTTTAAACAATTTTTATTTTCAAAATACATTTCTTTTGTCAAATAATATTGATAATCTTCAACAGGTTCATCAACATATGTATATTCTACCATTTTTGTTTTATCTAATCTAACGAATCCAAATTTTTCCATTATCATCCATGAAGCTGGATTTTGAATTGCAGCCCCTGTTTTTATTCCTTCTATTTCACATTCATTAAACATATAATCCATCATAGCCTGAGCTGCCTCATTACCATATCCATGACCTTTATACTTAGGATCAATATACCATCCAACACCTCTTATACTTTGATCATCTATTTCATAATCTTCACTTTTTGCTTCATGGCATGAAACTCTACCAATACATTCTCCAGTATCTTTTAAGAATACACTCCATCTAAATACATCTAAGTCATTAGCATGTTTCATATCCTCTTTATAATAATCTTCTTGTTTATTCCAATCTTTTAACTTTTCAGCATACTTTTTAGGAACAGTTAAATAATATCTATTAACATCTGGAATCATTAATACGCTCCATAAATATTTTTGTTCCTCCATAGTTTGTGCTTTAAGTATTAACCTATCAGTTTCTATAGTTTTACTTCCTAAATATTTCATATATAACACCTCTTTTTATTGATATAAAATGTGTCGTCATAAATACAAACCAACCATTTTATATTAATTTCATTTTCATTCATGAGAGTTATCTCATTTTATTATTAATCTCATTAAAATTATTCTCATATTTTAACCATTTTTTCTTACTTACCATTACTATAGGAACATTAAATTCTTTGGCAGCTATCATACTTTTTTGAAATAATTCTTCGTTATTATCATCACTAAAATATATTATATAGTCAGGTTGAATTATTTTTCCGTTTTTATCATATCTCTTATATGCTACTTCATTTTCGTGAATATGAGAATTAGGATTATGTATTTTTTTTGATTCAATCAATAAATTATGAGGCAAGCAAAATTTATCATAACCTCTATTATCTCCAAATAGGGATACAGAAGGATACGGATAAAAATAATCATAACTGTCTGTATGTTGATGCATACCTAGATTTTTAGTAGAAGAACCTAATATATCACTAGCATTAAAACTATAAAATCCATAACAAACGTCCTTTATGTCGCAGGTTTCAGAAAACTCGGGTCCTATAGCAGACATACTAATAAAATTTTCTTTTCTAGAATTCCAATCATTTTTATATCCACTATTTATATTAATTCTATCGAAGAAAAAGCCTCCCAAAACATGTACAAACATAAAACATTCTTCTGGAGCTTCATATATTTGAATACCATCAACTTCTTTTAATAAATCCTCTTTTTGAGGTTTATAACAATTTTCTAAATAAATACTTGAAAAAACATCAGCTAAATTATTATATAATCCATAAAAATCGATAACTTCTTTAGTCGAACTATTTTCAAATATTTGTTTTAACTCATTTATATTATTTGTATTATAAATATATGATATTTCTTTAAATAAATCAGATATTCTCTTTGGAACTTCTATGTTTTCTATATCATTATTAAACGCATATAAAAAATCCTCAACAAAATTTATACTAACATTATACTTTTTTATAAAAATTAAGCACTTCAAATATTTTTCTTTATCATTAAAAGTTAACCATTCACCATCATATTCAAACGAATACAACATAGAATCATCCATATTTTTGTATAAATTATTACATAATTCACTTTTTATTTCAAAATAGTTTTTTATATTATTATAACTTTTTAAAGACTTATTATTAATCATCAAAAAAATAAGATTATTAATAAATTGTTCATCAAAAATATTAGTAGAAGCAAATATATTTGAATTATATTCTATTGCTTCACCAAAACCAATTTTATTATAAAACAATTGCAAAACTTTTTTATAATCTATATTCGGATTTTGTTTCAAATATCGATCCAAACATAAAAATAATACTTTTTTCTTATTTTGATAAAGTTTTCTACAATCAAAGATTCCTTCTTCATATATGTAATCTTTATTTAAATTATCAATTATTGATTCTATACTCATTATATTTCACCTTTTTTTCTTGTTAAGATAAAGCTGTTCTCAACCAATTTATATTAGTTTTGTTTTCATTCATTTGGATAAGTCCCTTAAATTTCTAACTTTTTTTAATGCTTTTATTACTTCTTGATTCTCTCTATCAAAATATTTTTTTCTTGGATTTTCAGATGCTTCATTTATCAATGAAGCAAACTCATCTAAATCTATTAAATCTAACCGAAAATTATCTTTCACTTCATTTTCAGTTCTATTAATGCTTTTTAAATCAATACCTCTGTATTGACCAAAATAAAATTTGGTTCTTATTAATCTATTAATAACCTCATCTCTTCTGGTTGGATAATTAGGTTGGTAGAACTCAAGAAACAATAATTCTTTTAAACTATTTGCATCATAGACAATTCCTGTTTCTTCTTTTAATTCTCTAATAATTGCATCATCTGCTGTTTCACCTTTGTCAATTGAACCACCTGGTAATAAAATAACTCCACCATAATGCGAGACTAATATTTTATTATCAGATAATAAAACTACTCTTACTTTATTACCAAACTTTTGAATATCATCATCATGTAATTTTGTTTCGTTTATAATTATAGTTTCCATTATCCCACCTCTTTTTTTGGCCTTGACTAACTACTCTCACCATACCAATTCCTAAACATTCTTTAATTGAAATTACTACATTTTCACTAATTTTCATCAATTTTAATTATATCAAAAAAGTAGGATTTCTCCTACTTGATTGAATGTAAAACATAATAGCAATTATTATTTTTTATATTATCCTATTATTACTTTCTAATTAATCTATTATTTTTTAATTCTTTTTCTAATTTTTTTGATACTTCTTCTACAGTCTTTTCATCAAAAGGATTAGGCATATTATATTTATCAATTAATTCTTTAAATGAGTAATATGAAGCAACTCCTCCTATTTCTTTAAATAAATCTATATTTTTATCACATTTATCCCAAATAGATAATGCATCAAAACAAGCAAGAGCATAATCTATATAATAAAATGGATTATAGTATATATGAGAAACACTATAAAAAGTTCCACCTGTACTTAAATTAATATGTCCATCATTCGTTTTATCCATATTATATTTATGGGATAATTCTAACCAAGTTTTTCTAATATCTTCTAACTTTAAATCTTCTTTAGAATATATTACTTGTTGAAATTCATCTACTAAGCATCTTTGTGGTAAATCATTTATAAAATTATACATTTTAAGGAAACAATATTTTTTATAATCTTCTTCACTAAAAATATTACCTAGATGATTCATCATAATAAATTCCATAGCATAAGAAAATATTTCAGCAACTTCCATGGTTGGATATTTCAATAAAGCAGAAACAATTTTTTTCTTATCTTCTTTAGATGCACAATACTTTTGAAAAGAATGTCCTATTTCATGAGTTGTGGTTTTTACATCAAAATAAGTACCTTTATAATTACCTGTAACAACTGGTACACATGTTTCAACTAAATAATTCGTAATAGAAAAATTAACTTTATCACTTCTAGAAACAAAATCGATATAACCATTTTCTAACATAAAATTAAACATTTTAGATAGTTCTTCATCAACTTCTTTAAATGATTCCATCAAATGTTCAAGTAACTCTTCACCTTCATATTTGGGTTTAGGCATCTCAGTAAAGAATACTGTGTCATAATATTTTAATTCATCTATTCCTAGTTCTTCCTTTTTCCATTCATTTAATGTATTACAAACAGGAATAATGTATTTAATTATATTATTTCTAAATTTAGTTATATCTGAATAATCATAATCAAATCTTTTTAGTTTATAAATACTATATTCAACTGCATTTTTAAATCCAAGCTTTTTAGCTATTTCATTTCTAACCTTAACAAGTTCAAATAGAATTTTGTCATATTCTTCTTGATTATCATAATAGTAATCATTTATAAAATCATGTGCTTTTTTTCTTACACTTCTATCTTTACTGCTGAAGTCAGCACTAATTTTTCCTATTGTTTTTTCTTCACCATCATAATCTAATTTAGCAAGATTTAATTTTCTGCATTTCATCATTAATTCATTTTCTTTTTTAACTAAATCAGCAATCTCATCACTTGTTACTCTCATTTGATATTCAATTATTCTAAAGAAATTAGCCGGTAAAACACGCTTTAATTCTTCTTTATACTTTGAGTTATTTATTTCATTGTAAAAAGGAATAAATAATGAATCATATTTAACTTTATTAGCATTCCAATAATCCATTTCATTAGAGAAAAATTCATCTTTAGCGTTTCTCATATTATTAATATCTGCATAATCATACATTTCTTCAATATGATTTTGAATATTAATTATTTCTTTTACAATTTGGGTATATTGTTCTGGATCATTAGAACAAGTAAGTTTACCTAATAAACCATTAATCTTAATTTTAGTTTTATCATAATCTAGTCTTTCATATTTAATATCATTAAAATTTATCATATTTTCATCCTTTTTTATTTACTTTAAATAATGTTCTTAATTTATAAGCCTTTAAAATAATTTTTTCTTTTTAGGTTTTCTAGATAAAACCTTACCGTTTTTTCTAACTATACTAGAAAAACTCATTGATACATATTTATCAGCTTCAGCATACATTCTAGCTTGAGATAATTCATATTCTCTTATTTTTTCATTTGTAGCGCGAACTGCTTTTCTATATTCTAGACTATCTTCAGTTCTTTTAGGTTCTCTTTCAAGTATTTCTTTAATAGTATAAGTTTTTTTATTATTATCATTATTTTCCATAATTATCACCTTTTCTTTTATTAGTTTTAAGTAATACCTTTATTTTATTATTTTTTAAAATACTATTTAGTCTTTTCTTTAAATCATAACGATCAAACTCATAATATAGTTCACCATCATAACACTCTGCTACTTCATAGTTTACCATTTCACTTATTGGTTTAACTATTGTAGGGATTTCTTCATCATCTTTTATTTTTTCTCTTTTTCTAATTAAATCTTTATGCCAATTATCAAAAACACTTATTGCATATGCTTTACCATCATCACCTATTAAAGCACAATATTGTCTAGGATCAGCATCAACTAACTCTTCTATATCTATATCATTTGACCAAATAGCACGAAGTATTCTATACTCATATATTTCTTTACCATCACAGTCATATCCAAGTATATCATCCATATTATCACCTTGTACATAGACTATTATAGCATAGATTATAGTTTAAACCTCAAATAAAAAAATAAATACATTCGTATTTATTTTTTATTTATATAAAGTATATCTATAAACATCAAAATGTGGTGCAAGAACTTTTTGTTTTTGTGTTGTATGAGCTGATTTTTCTTTCATTTCATCATCATTTAACTTTATACCATAGTCATCTAGTATTAAATCATGAAAATAATTTGTAAGTTCCATAATTCTCTTATCATCATCACTTAAAGAACTCGCATTTTTTAATTTTTCAATTTTATTTTTAAGAGCATCAACTTTAGATTCATATATTGAATATGCCATAGAGTTAGCACCAATTAAAGCCCTACCATCAGCATCTACACTAGGTTTTAAATTACCTACAGATGTAAATCTTAATTCTCTTTCAAGATCTTTAATTTCATTTTCTCTTTGTCCATCGTTTTCTTTTATTCTTGCTATTTTAATAGAGCCATAATCACTCGTTTTATCATTATGATTAAATACATACATAATCTCTTGAGATTCTCCAAAAAGAGCATCTGCTTCAACTCCAGAACGAGAGTTATCATTTGTAAGAAGTCGAACATCTTTTTGATTCTTAAAAATATTTATTGCTCTATGATATACATTATATTGAGCAAGACTTTTATAAATATCAAGTTGTGACAAAGCATATCTATCTTGTTCACTAATAATATCATTTCTTAAAACAGAAAATTCTAGATTAACAAGTGAATCAAGATACTCTGTTACCTCAGGTGCAAGTATTCCTCTATATTTTTTAATAGCACTTTCTAATTCTTCTTTTGATTTTATTAATTCAAATGATGGTCTTCCTAATGCATTATAAGACTCTAAAAGTGGTAATAACATAATTTTCCTCCCTAACAAAATAGTATTATTACTATTTACCTTTCTATACAAAATTAATTATAACATTAATGATTAGTTTCTTTTATTTTTTTAGTTCTTTTTTTATTATTTTCTTCACTCTTATAACAAAATATTTCTTCATTAGTACTAAAGTCCTTAAATGGTATTTCTATTTTATATACCTTTAATAAATTTATTACATCTTTAACTGTTTTTTCATAATCTCCTGAATAGAATCTAGAATCAATTCCAATATAAAGAACATCATCTAAAGATACTCCTTCAGGAACAAAATATTCATTAAAAGCATAACTATAATAATCTTCACTTTTATCTTTTATTTCACAGTATTCATCATAAGAAACATGTGTTGTTTCATATGCTTTTATTGAACCTTTAATAGCAAAAAATATATGTTCTCTAACAAATACTCTAAACTCTAAATCATCTTCATCAGGCATTACACTTACAAATTTACCCCTATTACAGTTTTCATCACTATCACACCATATATATAAGTCTTTAACCGTTCCATCAAATGACACAAATGAGTCTTTAATCTTACTACTAGGTAGAATAGCACCTGTTTGAAGAATTGACTCAAGTCTATTAATATCATCAAATCTAATACCATGATAAAGATTAAAACCATACTTTTCTATTCTTTCAGCTGATAATCTATACTTTTCAGAAAAAGTACGTTTAACTCTATTTTCATTTATTTCTTTATACACATTGTCACCTCGTTTTTTTAAAATTAATATCTTTTATTTTAAAAAGAAAGATATATTTCTATATCCTTCTATTTATCATCTTCTTTTTTATTTTTACGTCTATTAAGTATTTTCTTATATCCAGAAGCTAACTTATTTTCATCAACTAAAATGTTCTTAGCAATAGTCATATCATTTTTATCAATAACATCTTGAATTGCATCTTTTTCATAATAATTTCTCTTTGAAACTCCATCTGGATCAAATTTCTTACTAACACAAATATCTAATTTTAACCAACCATAAGAAGTCAAATTAAGAGTTGCATTAATAAATCCATCATCAATTTCTTGTTTAACAGTGCCATCATCACTAGAAAGAGAAGATTTAGTCATTCCAGTTAAACTTCTAAATTCTTCAAGAGAAACTAAAATATCACGTATTTCATCATAATGCTTATCTATTATTTCTAAATAAACATTATTTGGACATTTAGAATATAATTCACCTGTTTCACTATCTAAGTATACATCATACCAGTTATACATCCCACTATAAAAACACATATGAACATCTTTTTCATCCATATTTAAAGAAATACTTCCAAATCTATCACATATTTCTTTCTTTTTAAAGAGTCTTCCTACTTTTTTAACAATTGAGTTTTCTTTGTTAACTTTTTGTAGTAGTTCATCTGCTTCTTTCTTTTTATATAGTTCTTTAGTAGCTTCATCTACGATATTGTATAAATCGTATAATGTTATTTCTCCTTCTTTTAATTCAGGATTGTTATTATCTTGAAGATAACCTTGTACTTTTTCAAGTATTTCTGTATATTTGCTCATATTTCCCACCTTTCAAAGTATTATAATTGCTTAACTTTTTAAGTGCAAGAAAAACTTTTACTTTTAGAAATTATATTTATAAAAAAATACTCAAGATTCACTTGAGTATTTAATTTCTTTTCTTTTTAGGTTTTAAACTTCTTTTCATAGTTGATACTTCAGTCTTAGTTAAATAATCATTATAGTCATTAACTAAATCATTTAAAATATCTTCTTGTTTTTGGAATTTAATATCTGTACTATTGTCTTTTTCTTCTACAAGTTCTAGAGTTGCTTTTTTTTCTGCTTCTTTTTCTTTTATCATTTCATTATATTTATTAATATTTTCTTCAAATTCAGCTATTATTTTACTAACTTCTCCTGGACGAATAAATAATGAATAGATACCCATAGCAGACATAGCTATACCAAATGCTTCTGATGCAGCTATTCCTAAAATACCTGGTATAGAAGTTAGCTTAGATATCATAGTTGGATCTCCAAATAAAACTAAAGGAATAATAACAGCAGCTAAGCCCAATCCTAATCCAGGTGCAATAACTAATGGACCAAAGAAAGTAATTTCATCCATTTCAAACTTTGCATCAGTATTTCTTTTCTTTTCTTTTTCAACATCCTCATTTAATTTTTTAATTGTTTTATCAATTTCCTTTATTTTTAAATTATTCTTCATATAATATTTCCCTTCCAATTGGAAAATATTATATTTTCAAATACAATAATTGTCAAACAGTTATCAGTTATTTAAAAGAAAAAGTCACATCTATTAATAAACTATCAAATGATTCATTTTCTCCAAGAGGTGTATAAATCATATCTGGATTAGTTATATTTACTTCTAATCTATATTTATTGTCTTCTAACTTAGTTAAATAAACACTATCTTTTGTAATATCAAATAGATAGTAAGTCCCGTTAATACCAAAAGAAACATCCCAATAAATATTCTTAATAATATTAACTTTTTCATTTACTTTGAATGTTCTTGGGTTTGTCTCTTCACTATTGGTAGTAAAACTTATTATTTCTCCATTTTCTCCATATATACTAATATTAAAACCAACTGTATTCTTTTCATCTATAGTGGCATCTATTTCTTTAATCTTTATTTCTTCACCATCAAAAATCATATATTCACCTCT
>OCVV011326664.1_pt1 | contig 10624 bp, 8 predicted proteins | sample 1539721 | NCBI WGS metagenome assembly OCVV01 (sample SAMN02144230, study PRJEB22623) | gut metagenome | biome: sheep rumen | host: Ovis aries | place: New Zealand
AATTGAAGCAATCTCTGTTTCATGTTTTCACCTGCTCGTAATGATTTTCTGAATCATTATTTTACCATAACAGCGCCGCAAAACATCAAGAATCTGTTAACAAGAGCCGGAGCCTTCCCTGCTTTTCAGGCTCAGAAGAACGATCTGCTCGCAAAGCTCCGGGTAACTCATACCGGCAAGGGCAGCGGCCTTGGGGATCAGGCTGTTGGGCGTCATCCCGGGGAGGGTGTTGACCTCCAGGCACCAGGCCTTTCCCTCTCTGTCCAGGATGAAATCCGTCCGGGAATAGACTGAAAGCCCAAGAGCTTCATGGATGCGCAGGGCAAGAGAGCTGACCAGGTTCTTTTCTTCCTCCGTGAGGGGCGCGGGGCAGATCTCCCGTGCGCCCTCGGATCCACTCTGGTATTTGGAGACGTAGTCGAAATCGTGCCCTTCCGGAGGAACGATCTCGATGGGGCTGAGAGCAGCGCCGTTAAAAACGGGAACCGTCAGCTCCCGTCCGCGGATCTTCTTTTCCACAACGACACGGTTGCCGTAGCGCAGGACCTCTTCCAGAGCAGAGCGCAGTTCCTCCCGTGTTTCCGGCAGCGCAACGCCGATGGAGGAGCCGCCGCCCACCGTCTTTACAGCGCAGGGGCAGGGCAATTCCTGCAGGAGAGCAGGGATATCTTCCCGACTGTATTTCACCTCGCGCCATGGGGCCGTCGGAACGCCCACGCTTTCCATGATGCGCTTGGCAACGGCCTTATCCATGGCCATGGCGCTGCCGAGAGGGCCGGAGCCGGTATAGGGAACGCCCAGCAGATCCAGGGTCGCCTGGATCTTGCCGTCCTCCCCGTCCGCGCCGTGCAGGCCGAGAAACACGCAGTCCGCCAGCTTGCAGAGCTCCAGGATCCCGGGACCGATGCGGCTGGGGCCCTGGTCTTTGCGGGAAGCGCGGACCTGGTCCAGATCCGGCGCGCTCTTTTCGATTGCGACCTGACCACAGCGTCCGTCCGGCGCGTCAAAGAGCGCTTCCAGCGGTCCTTCCACATCCTCCAGGCCCATATAGAGATCGGCGAAAACAGCCTGATGGCCAAGGCTCCGCAGCGCTCTGCATACAGAGGTCGCACTGACAAGGGAAACATGCCGCTCGGTGCTGATGCCGCCGCCCAAAACAACGATTTTCAAAACTTACCCTTCTTTCCGGTTAGGCTTAGCGGATACGAACACCTACCGCCTGTGAGCGTCCCTTTTCGGCATTTTTTGTCCCGCCTCACTTGCTGGGCGCCTACCAAAGGCATAAGTTCGCGTTATCCAAATCAAAGATTTGGACGCTCACTTAAGCCCAGCGGCGTTCGTTGGGCGCAAAAAAACCTCGAAAATTGCCAGCTCACAGGTGCTTCGCAGTTTCCGCGGAGCAGATTTGGGCTGAGGCGAGGCGCAGACTGCAGGGAATACTCCTGTATTTCCAAGGGCTGGAACGAAGCATCAGCCCAAATCTGCCCGCGAAAACCGGCAGAGGTTCGAATCAGCTAAGCCTATGCATACTTCGATAGCATATCACCCCGGCGCCGCTTGCACAAGTCTTTTTTCTGCAGCCAAAGCGCAGGGATAAAGAAAAGAAAAAAACTTCTTGACATTCTTCCGATTTGTGGTATTATACCACTTGCTGATGCGGGCATAGCTCATCCGGTAGAGCGCCACCTTGCCAAGGTGGAGGTAGCGAGTTCGAGCCTCGTTGCCCGCTCCATTCAAAACCTGTTGCGTTTGCAATGGGTTTTTTTCATAGGCGGGTATGGTGGAATTGGCAGACACGCTGGATTTAGGTTCCAGTGGGCAACCGTGCAGGTTCAAGTCCTGTTACCCGCACCAAAGCAGCTTATAATCGCAAGATTGTGGGCTGTTTTTATTTTATTGCGCACTTTTCATTTGAAATTGAACTGATTGGAATGATGTTGTCTGAGACCGAATCCATGCATTCCGAACACTGTTCCGAACACGAAGCTAGGATCTCCCCCATAGCATCAGACGTTGCGCAACGGCATCAAGCGCACCGACCTGATCTTCCCCATCACGACAAGGGAAGTGCAAAAGGTCCTTGCGATTGTCTGCGATTACCTGGGCTATGAGGGCATCAGCACTCACAGCTTCCGCAAGTGGTACGCGACGGAGATCTACAAGAACAACGGCTATGACATTGCCCTTGTCCAACGGCTTTTGCAGCACAGCTCCGCCGCCGTGACCCAGCGATACATCGGCATCGAGCCTCAGCGGATTGAGAGTGCGATAGGGGGTCACGCGGAACTGATATAGGAAGAGCGAGAGAGGATATCCTCTCGCTCTTCCTATGATTTGGTGCTTTCCCCACGTGCGTGGGGCAAATGATTTGCACCCCGTCGGCATTGCCCAGAACGGTCGGTTCATCCCCACGTGCGTGGGGCAAATGCAGAGGACGATCCAGAGACCCAGCGCCTTGCTCGGTTCATCCCCACGTGCGTGGGGCAAATTTCGTTTGCACGAAGTTGTTGTACTCGTCCCGCGGTTCATCCCCACGTGCGTGGGGCAAATATACATGACGCTGCTGGTGGCGGTCTGGTACATCGGTTCATCCCCACGTGAGTGGGGCAAATGCCATCATACCTCCCGCGCCGTCTCGTGCGCTCGGTTCATCCCCACCTGCGTGGGGCAAATGCGGCCCGTGCTGCTATCGCTTGTAATACTGCACGGTTCATCCCCACGTGCGTGGGGCTATTGGGGTGGATCACCGCGAAGTACTTGCCGTTGATTGGTTCATCCCCACGTGCGTGGGGCAAATGTAGGTCCGGCCGTTGAAGTCGAAGTCGATGTGCGGTTCATCCCCACGTGCGTGGGGCAAATAGCACGGTGATGGCCGCGGGGAGCTGCAGCTCCGGTTCATCCCCACGTGCGTGGGGCAAATGGCAACTCGTGAAAATGTCATGGAACTTGGCAACCGGTTCATCCCCACGTGCGTGGGGCAAATGACTTGATGGTTTTCCACGAGCCGGTCTGGCTGTCGGTTCATCCCCACGTGCGTGGGGCAAATGTACTGCTCGAAGAGCCGGGTGAGGAAGTCGTTCGGTTCATCCCCACGTGCGTGGGGCTAATCCCCGGCGAGACCTACGCTTTCGGCCCAGGCAACGGTTCATCCCCACGTGCGTGGGGCAAATTGCTTCATCAGCTCCATGTACTCCGGGGCGAACGGTTCATCCCCACGTGCGTGGGGCAAATTCTTGCCCTTCTCGGTCATAAAAGAACGGATATCCGGTTCATCCCCACGTGCGTGGGGGATCTTCGATCAAAGCACTACCTCAACAGCAGCATGCCGAGACCGTAGGCTTTCCCGGGACCGATCCCGTTTATGACAGCAATCCGGAACAAAGCAGGATTCGTGATACGAAGCACGCCGGAATATCGATAACTGTCCAGGAAGAGTCTTCCTCCCTTTTCTGCGGGATGGGACGCGCATAGCTTCTCACCGGGATACTCCTGCGCGTCCAGGAGGGAAAAGCCGTTCTGCTCCGCTTTCCGCGCAAGCCAGGCCAGACGCTCTTCCCGCGTACGGAGAACCCGGCGTCTGCTGTTCTTCCCCTCCCCTTCCGGCGTCTTTTTGAAGGGCATGGTCAGAAGCTCAAATCCCCATACCTGGTCCGCTCCCATGGAATCCAACCATTCGGTCAGATCCCGCTCTCCGGCAAGGAGCATCCCCGGGAGCAGTCTGTTCCGGTCAACAGCACGATCCGCATACAGATACAAAGAGACATTGGCTCCCTGCGTACGCACCCGATACAGGAGTTGGGCGTCTTCTCTGGGCGTCTGAAACAGCCCGGAAACGAGGCGGTGCATTTTCTGTGCATCCCGAAGAGCTGCACGGGCCGCAGGCTCGGAGAGAGACATTTCGATTTTACTCAGAATCATGGCGATCCTCCTTCAGCGCTCCACGCCAAACACGCCGCAGCGCAAAATTCCGGCCGCCGTCCAGGCGTCTGTCCGGACGGAGATGAGCGCTCAGTGCGGGAGACGGCTCTTCCAGTTCAACCAGCATCGGTTCTTCCGCGCGATCCGCGGCAGGATACAGACGAGCCGCTTCTTCCAGAGATGCGTATTCCGCAGTATCCGCCTCAAAGACAGGGCGCGAGGGAACGCAGTTTTTGCGGCCCAGGCATAAAGGCCATTTCGGAGACTGCAAAGCGACGGCGACTTTATTCCTCCAGTCTTCCGGCAGATCCAGAAACGCGGTGAAGCAGGCGTCCTGCAGATAGGCTCTGCGGGAGATGATGGTGTTGCCGCCGCTCTTCGGCTTTCCCTCCGCGTTGCGCAGGGGATTCCCTGTGACCGTCTGAAAATCCACCGTGCGCGTACCGGGCCGATCTGCACGGACGGCCAGCGTAAGAGCGGCGTCCAGTTCACCCAGCTTCGGATCCCCACGTTCCAGACCGAGAGCGCATCCCATCAGCCCGACGATCCCGGACTTGGTCGGAAAATCGGCGCTGTCCCGGAAGTCCCATTTGGACATTTCTCCCCAGGACTGCAGGACGCCCTCTAGCCGAAGAATCAGCAGGGTCTTCTTTTCGGCCATCAGACGCACCTCACTTCAGCGCCGCAGCAGCAGCGTCCACCAATTCCGGGAAAGCCGCAAAGCACTTCGTGGCGCTCTGGGGCTTGATCTCATACTTATCCACGCAGAACCAAAGTCTCTCTTCTACAGGAAGCCCGAAATTCCGCGCCGTCATATCTGTCTCCTCGGCAAGCTTGCGGATACTGTCTTCTACAGGATCGGCAGTCCCGGCAGGCTTGACGAAGGCATTGACCATGCTGGTGGGAACTTTTCGGGTCTTGCACTCCACCATCACAGCACTGGGCAGCACATGTCCGGCAAAGCTGTTCTGCTTTCCGGAGGGATCTGTAAAGGCCATGGCGCGCAGCAGCGCCGGCAGAGCCTTTTTCACGATGGCTTCCGCGTCCTCGGAGTACTTGAGATTCTCCAGCAGCCCGTCCGTATCCAGCGAGGCGTAGAGATAGTAGCAGGAGGCATTGTAGTCCAGGTCGCCGATCATGGCGGCACCCTTTTCGTCAATGGTCTCTCCGCGGAGCAGATCGTCCATGGCCGTGAAGTAATCAGACTCCACACAGACTTTGTTCGTGGAGATGGCATGAGCTACCTGCATAGCAGCCTCCACGTCCCGGAAGGCGTCACAGGTGACCATACGGCCGAACAGGGCGATATCCAGCGTGATCGGACGAATATCCGCGCCGGCAACAGCGTCCTGCAATTCTTTCGCCTTTAGCTTTTCCACGTCCTTGGCTGTCTTGCATCCGGCAATCTTTTCCTTGACTGCGAGGGCTGCAGCCTCAATATCCTGCGGAGCAAAGAAGATGACCTGGGCCGTGGTGCCGTCTTTCGTCTCCTTGCCGTCTTTATTTCCAAATCCAGTGATTCGGGGCTTCACCGCATCGACCAGGGCCGGAGCAACACCCAGCTCCAACAGCTTATCCGCAACCAGCGCAGGGAGCTTGCGGGTGCGAACGCCGAGATTCTCTTCCCCGACTTCTGCTTTGAACAAATCGGAGGTGCGCCAGCTGCGCTTCAGGCACTGACTGGAGATGCGGCCACGGGTCACTCCGCCAAACACACAGGTCTTGGGAGCGCCGGTATCATCCCGGTTCAGATTGGTAGGCGGATAGTTTTTCAGCATATGGATTTCGTACAGCATTTTTCTTTACTCCTTTTCTTCAGTTATCGCATCATTTGCAAATATCATACGTGCCCATTTCCTCTGGACGGGCTGGGAATCGAAGTTCCATCGGAGCAGATCGTCCAGGAAATCCGGGAAGTCCACGGTAACATCGCCGGACTTTTGTTTGACCAGCTTGACCAGACGGGCCAGCTTGGTAAGCATATATCCATCCGCGTCCCAGGGGGTATCCAGCAGGTTTTCCACCCGATGGCCGGTGCTGGCGGACAACTCATCTCTCCGAATCAGGTCCGAAACGATCTGCGCAAAGGGCCTTCCGTTTTCCTCTCCGGGATCCCAGAGGCAGCGAAGGCAGGCGATAGCAAACCATTTCCCTTCCTGCCTGCTGTCCACCACAGGGGGCAAACAGCGGTAAAAGGTTGTTAGCGCAGCGCTGTCCGCCTCCTGCAGCATAACGCCCGCTTCCCGGCGCAGAGCGGCCCGCTCGCCGGTACCCAGCGAATTCAAACGGCTGAAAAAGGACTTTTGTGTCTCTGTCATAAGCGTGCCTCCTTTTTAAGCTTTCGTATACTGATATCCAGGTGTTCTTTCTGTTTTGCAGCCGCAGCAAGTGCCGCGGCACGCAGATTGAGCTTCGCAAGCGCATTGGAAAAAGACTTCCCTGCATACGATCCAATTTCATCGCAGAAGGCAATGTAGTCTTCTTTTCCCGGATCTGTTTTACCAGCTTGCTCGCACAGCTCCCAAAATCGTCTCTCACAACTCTGATAAAAATCCTGTACTGCCAGCGAAGTCAGCGCCTCCGGGATCACCTCTACCTGCGACAGAGACTTCCGAAGCGCGGCGGCGAGCAGTTCAGAAGATCGAATGCAGAGTTGCAGCAGGGACACTGTGTTTTCGTTCCCCGTCAGCTTCAGGGGAAACCGCAGAGAATGGCGGTAAACACCGAGATAGCTTGCCTGACTTGTCTCCACTCCATACAGGACAATTTCCGCCGTATCGCTCATCTGGATAGAGCGATACTGGGAAAGCAACTGCGCCGCCTGGCTGCCGGGAATGTTTACGATATCACTGAGATTCCGCCATATCGCCCTGTCTGCGCTGGGGCGCATGGGAAACAGCCCGTCTTTACCCACGCGATAGCAGACATAGGGATCTCGCCAGCTCACTTTGTTGACAAAGTTCTCTCCCTGACACAAGTGAACAGCACTTACATCACCCGCCTCATCGGGCATCAGATGGATCCTTCGAGTCGGGAACAGCATACCCTGCAGCCAGGATGTTTTTCCGATCTCCTTCTTGGGGATGACCGGATCGCTCCTTCTCCACAAAACAGGAGGATCGTCAAATGATATACCGATCCTATCCAGAGGGAGAAGAGTGAAAACCAGCGTTTCAAATAAGTTTTTTCCCTGAATCACTCCAAAATATGGAGGTGATGCGTTCACACCGGAGGGATAGCCCTGTGCAGCAGCCGTGCAGAACAGATAGGTAGACAGCAGAAGTCTGGCTGCTCTTGCCGGAGGCAAGGACAAAACTTCCCCCTGATTGTGGTCGAAATGTACGTGATTGTTCCCACTGGCTTTTGTGGCATCCAGCACGCTCACCGGTCTTGGTTCGCCGTCGAGTTTTGGATCGTATTTGCTCTGCAGAAAGGGCCGTTCCTCGTCGAAGAGGTCGAAGCTCACCCCCTCGGCCCTGCACAGCGCGACATAGGATTCCAACTCATCTTCGTCAAAGCGGCCTTCTTCCAGATAGTTCTCGATATCCGTCTCGCTTTCGGGGCGGAGCATGTCCATCAAGAAAAGGCCAAGGAAGCGATAAAGGCTATACTCCTCCAAGGGGGACGCGGATGTGATTTCGCGCAGCTCGTGCGCACGCAGGATGGTCTCCCGTATACCAAGCGTTTCTTCCTTTCCTTCCAATGAAATGACAGGAATCCACGCCTGGTCCAGGACATTGAATGATGCTCTCATGTTTCACCTTCTTCTATCAGTAATCCGAGATCCGAGTCATAGCGCAGAGTTTTCCCGTTCGGCAAGCGGCAGGCTCCGTCCTCAACCGGGAAAATCCATGTGCCTGCTAATAAACTATCACCTTTAATGTACGATAAACCGGACTTTGAACAACCCAACCGGCTGATTCTTACAGAAACGCTCTGCCGCATGACAGCTTCCGCAACATCATGCTTCCATACAGCGGCAACCTGCTGCCCGTTTTTCTCCCGGATAAAGGGACAAACCAGTTCCAGTTCTTCCTGCGTCAGCAGTGCGATTCTGATGCTAGGCTCTGCCAGGCGCGTCTGCGCGGTCAGGCTGTACGAATCCCCGTCGTCCTCATAAATCGTATAGCCTTCAAGAGCGGAGAACAGTTTATCCGGCGGGTTCAGCAGATAATGTTGGCTTGCTCCGGCTTCCACTTCATCCCGGAGCAGTTTTTTCATCCATTGCCGCGCCTCTTCCTGCGGAGCATGCTCCGAGGAATATGCTTCGCGTACAAGTTGCGCCAGATCCTCCGGGATTTGAATTTGCTTCACATCTTTCAAGAGGCGTGCCGTACTCTTCAACAAGCATTCGGGATAGACATAGGCACTTACGCCGAAACTGCCGTTGTCTTTGGGGCACAGAATGATTAGTTTTGCTCCATTGCAGTTTTTGGGGCGGGGCGTCTCCTCATGCCGAAAAACTCGTCCCGCTCTCTGAAGCAGCAGATCCATCGGTGCTATTGCTGTCATCATTGCATCAAAATCCACGTCCAGTGACTGTTCAACGACCTGTGTCGCAACTAGGATGGAACGCTTCGGACGGACGCTTTTGTCTTTTCCATAGCGCGAGACACAGGCCTTTTCAATCTCCGCCCGCTTCCCGGCAGGAAACTGCGCATGAAACAGCAGAAGATCTCCGTCATACCGTGCCTTGATTGCACGGTACACTGCCTGCGCTTCTCTCACCGTATTCATCAGGACGCAAAGGCACCCTCCGTCTTCGACTTCCGATACCGCGAGATCCGCTATTTTATTGACGTCATCAAGTATTGGCTCGATGCCGATCTTGATTTTCAGTTTATGGGTTGTCTCCGGAACTTGCAGCTCCGTTACTGCTCCTGAGGCGTCAACAGCAGTTATAAGAGGATATGCGTCGGACAATTCATCTGATGTGTACGGTGCAAGCAGTTTTGCTTTCAACGCGGGGGGCAGCGTCGCGGAAAGCATCACTACGGGGATCTCCAACGCCTTACACCACTCCAGCAAGCGGATCAGGATTTCTCCCATGTAAGCGTCATAGGAATGTATTTCGTCGATGAGCAGAGCTTTGTTGGAAAGACCGAGCAGACGAAGCACGCCGTACTTTACATTCGTCGCAGCAAGCATCGCCTGATCGACTGTCCCCACGGCATATTGCCCAAGAAGGCCCCGTTTAACCGGGGCAAGCCAGGTCGCCGCCTCATCGTGTTCGTCCGGTGAGTGAACTGCTTCTTCGTTTTCAGATTCCAGCCAAGCCATGGAATGAAGCAGTCTTACCGGCTCGTTTTGCTCGTGCATCTCCAGAAGGGCATGGACTCTTCCGATCATCTGGTTTGCCGTAGCGGCTGTCGGCATAGCAACGTAAAGACCGTCTTTTTGCCAACTCCGGTCCATCTGTATGGCAGCATAAATCCCTGCTTCCGTTTTCCCCTCCCCCATTGGCGCTTCGATCAAGACGAGCAGCGGAGGCTTGTTCTGTCTCTGAAACAATGCTTCAATTTCTTTCTGGAGGGGGCGCTTCCCGGAAAGCGGGATGTTCGGCCAAAGGTCACAAAACAGTTCCGGCCAAATGGTTAGATGCGGCTTCAGCGAGCTTCTGTGAAGAAATTCTTTCGCTTTCGACGAGATCAGCTTTTCTACATTCTCGTCTCCGATCCATGTCTCTGCATCAGCAAAGGCTGTTCCGGAAGATATCCAGTCAGATAGGATCATCAGGCCAAGGAGCAAAGCGGACGCTGAACCTTGGCGGCTTTTTTGTATTTCTGGGAGCGCATGAATCCTATCACCCAGAAAAACCTGCCGCATCTCTGCTTCCAATTCCTTTTGAATGGAAGCCCAAGGAGAGGAAGACCGGTAGTTCCCTGAACCTGTTTTCCCTTGATGATGTGCACCTACTACCTTGGAGAGCAGCGCGCCGCTTTGTCTATCTTCTTCCTGTTCTCTCCATAGTTTCTTCAGGCTGTTTTGCCCGGTCTTTTCATGCCTGACGCCTGGAATACATATTTCGCAGAATGCTGAATCTTCGGACACCCGTTTTCGATACTCCACGTCCTGAGCCTGGAAACTATACTCAAGTTTACCAATGTCATGCAACGATACAAGGTAACCCACAAAGTCGGATAACTCCTTTGATTTCAGACCAGTTGCCTCTGATAACAGATTCTGATCTCCCTCCGAGACATATTCGTTTATCAGGCACTGGGCAACTCTTCCACTCACAAGGGCATGTGTATAAACCGATTGAAACGGTCTCGTCTTCGCCCAATACTCATTCCATTTCAAGGTATCACATCCTTATCATCGCCTGTTCACGTCGCTCTGTATTATACACTGATTGATTATAACACACAAACGGTTCTGCCGAAAAGTCTGTGTCAAGTTGTTGTAGGAATAAGCATGAGGGGTCAAAATGGTCTACAATGGATTCCCTTGTCTGACTGCTTCCTGTCTCTTTCCCATATTTGCAAACTGTGCTATACTGTTTTCAATCATTACAGGAAGGAGGCCAACAACAGATGATCTACAATAACGTCACCGATACGCTGCGCCAATGGAGCAAGGAATACGCACGCAAGGCCTTGAGCATGTATGATTATCAGGGTGGTCCCTCTTCCCTTCTATATCGTGTGCCTTATGATCTTGCCTTCTGGCTCGGAACACTGACCGATCGTGACTTTTCCGATTT
>OCVV011345248.1_pt1 | contig 10624 bp, 5 predicted proteins | sample 1539721 | NCBI WGS metagenome assembly OCVV01 (sample SAMN02144230, study PRJEB22623) | gut metagenome | biome: sheep rumen | host: Ovis aries | place: New Zealand
GCTGGTAAACGCCTTCAGGCTGATCAGGAGCCACTCGCCGGCGGATACGGCAGCGCTGTTGATCTCTTCGATCTGCTCCGCTGTCAGTTCAGCACTGTATTCACATTCCAGCTCATGGGCAGTCTTCACCTGTCCGACCGTGGTGTCCTCTTCCACCTTGCCGGTCCAGACCAGTTCCGGAGAACTGAATTCCACGTTCTCAATGTCCGCAATGAACTGATCGAGATCCGTTCCGTTCATCTCTTCATTGAAACCCAGCACTTCCAGGAGCTGCGGAAGGGTAATGAAACCACCGCCGGGCAGGCTGTACTCATATTCCTTGCCGTTTACGTCATAAGCAAAGTCCACCGTATAGGCCAGCGCAAAAACGGAGAAGCTGTCGGTCGTGAACTGAGCGGTTCCTTCATCGATAACCGAAGCAGCAAGTACCTCTGCTTCGCCGACGGAGACGGTCTCTTCGGTGTTTTCTTCTGCTTTTTCTTCGATTTGGACTTCCGGAAGCGCCTGGGTCCGAAGTGCGTTCCTGTTGGATAAGGATCGGAGGGTCGGCTGAATGACCGGATGAACCACCGGCTGCGGGACAGGTTCCGGTGCGCTCTTGAAGTGAACGATCTGGATACCATCCTCCAGACCATTGTTCAGGGTAATGGTCACATTGAATGGGCCTCTGAGGCTAAGCTTTTCGCCGTCCTGATAGATACCGATGTCAAAGAGGCCGGCCAGGAGGACATTATCCGCTCCCAGGGCCTGAGCCGCCTGCTTCCTGTATGCATCATACAGGGGATCCGTCTCTGAAATCTCATGAGCTTCCAGCGTAGCGTTCAGCGGGAAGGAGCTGGATTCATCGTCATAGGAGACATTCACGTGATAGCTATAGGAATCTCCACCCAGGGTCAGGAACTTCTGAACCTTTTTAACCTGGAAGAAGCCATAAACCGAGAATTTACTTGAAAAGAAGGATACTGTATCAATCGCGTCAACATTGTTCAGGGGTGCTTTGGCGGAAGCCATTTCAGCAGCCACAATTTCCGGGGTGAATTCGTCAAATTGCACGGTACGGACAGCTGTTTCCTCATCGGAAACGATGGGATCATGGAAAATCACCTGCACGCTGATCTCCGCCGCAGGCTCGAATGTGATTTCCTTTTCTTCGCCATCTTCCTCCACTGTCTGGACGAAGGAGATATCGAAGAAGCGGGAAAAATCACCCAGTTCCTCATTCTCTTCCAGGACGTTCCCCATGGCATCCAGATACTTTTTGTAGTCGTCTGTTCCGGCCTGGATTTCCTCCACCCGCATCCGGATTTCTTCCGGAAGCTGCGCGTCCTCCCCGATTTCAGCCGTCACGGTATAGTCCGGGCCTTCATGAATCAGCGTGCCGGAAAAATATTCCGGCTCCTTCGTGGGAACCAGGCCCGCGTCCAGCATATTGACGGAATTGGATGTATCCACCGCAGACGTTTTGTCAGCAAACACATTCTCCGAAGATGGCAACAGATCTGCAGTCGGCTCGTCTTTGGGAACTGTCGTGTTCTCCGCTTCCGGTTCTTCTTCGGGAGCAGTCGTCACCTCCGCTTCCATTTCTTCTTCGAGGGCTGTCGTCACCTCCGCTTCCGGTTCTATTTCCGGAGCGAGTGAAGAAGATTCCGCAGCAGAGATGTCCGCTACGGGGTTCACCTGGTTTTCCGCTTCCTGTGCGAAGCTGATTCCTGAATGAAACAGTATCATCACGCACATCAGCGCGGCCAGAACCCGACGCATGAAGCTCGTACACGTGATTCTCTGATTCATGATCCTCCCTCTATTCTCAGTCGCAAATCCAAACAAAATCCGAAAAAAAAGAAATAAAGCAAGGCAAAGTTCATATGGGTACATTGACCAATTTTATTATACAACAACGGTCACATGATTGACAACACCCCTCAGCAGCAAAAAAACATCAATGATTGTTTCCAGCATGTATTGGGGCGGTCATGATTCATTCGTTTCATCTTAATAGCAGAAAAGAAAAAGTGCCTGTTATGGCACTTTGGTATCACGAATTCAATTTGGGAGTTACTTATATCGCGAGCATGATTGAATTCGGGGTAATTCCTCCCGACGAATTATCCCGTTTCAGCCTTCAGGAATCAGTCTCAGCTTCTGTCATTCGACCGTTTCGCCCGAGACACGCTTCCAGAGCGTCCGGATCGTGCGCTGGTTATTGGCGCCGTAGGCCGGATCCTTCTCCATGCACTCGTCCATGTCCCGGAAGAAATGGATGCATACGTGGCCGTCGAGACCGTTGTCCCGGATATAGGTACTCAGATGCGGCATGGAATGGGTAGCGCCCACGGTCCAGCGGCCGTCCGGCAGGCGGACATAGACACCCTTCTGCTTCCAGGTGTTCTTGCCGCCAAAGGCCCTGAGCATGATCTGGGTATCCTGGAGGGTTGCGGGTTCAACATCGCAGTGACGTCCGCGGGAGTGAATTCTCACCGTCCAGCCCAGTCTGCTGTCCGGATCATAGACCGTCAGCTTCGAAGTGGCCTTGAGGGATGGCTTGACATCGTTGTACCAGTGAAGCAGCTCGATGCTGGCTTTGGCCGGGGCGTCCATTTTTCCGGCGCTGTCCGGGAGCGCTTCCGCCCGGTCGAGCGCGGATTCATGCTTATGGCCGCTGGCTGCCGCCTTTTCAAGCGCCTTCAGCGTCTTCTTCCCGGCGAGTCCGTCCTCGCGAAGCTTCTGGCTCCGCTGGAAGGTTTTGACCGCAGCCCGGGTGGCGGATCCGTATTCCCCGTCCACTGATGTTTTCAGATAATTCATGCTGATCAGGGTCTGCTGGAGCAGTTTGATCCGGTCCGGGTCTGAATACTCCCGGATCGTGGAATAGTCTCCGGAGAACAGACCGGATTTCTGTTTTTTGAAGAGCTTGGCCTGGGTTCTGCTCCCCGCCAGTCCGTCCTCGGTCAGCTGATGATCCTTCTGGAAGGAAAGGACTGCCTGCTCCGTGGCCGATCCGAAGATCCCATCCGCCTTGCCGGAGAGGTATTCCTGGTCAATCAGGGCCTCCTGGAGCGTTCTGACCTCTTCCCCTTTCATGCCGAAGCGAAGGGTTTCGGCAGAGGCAGATATCATCGGCTGAAGGCAGATAGCGAGCGACAGGGCGAGGGTGCAAGCCCGCATGGTTTTACGCATGAGAAGAATGCCTCCTTTCAGCGGAATGTCTGGTATACGGTCAAATTGTAACATATTGTAATAATTTTGTAAAGAGATTTGCGTGATTCCGTGTCTTTTTGTAATATTTATGTTTTATCAAACCGAATCCTGCCTGATGATCATACGGATTCAGGAATGAATCGTTGCTTTACATGCGGATGGTCAGGACGTTTGTCCCGAGGAGGTTCTGATATTTGATTTCCGTCGCCAGGCTGTAGACGATCCGGAGGCCGACGTTCTTCATGCCGTCCGCCGGAGTCATCAGGGCGGCTGACTCGGAAGGATTGAACGGGATGCAGTTATCCCGCAGACGGAGAATCACATCGTTGTTCCGGTGCGTGACGCGGATATCGATCGAATGATTCTTCCTGTCCTTCGTAAATCCGTGATCCACAACGTTCCCGGCCATTTCTTCCATGGCCAGGCCGGCAAAGCTCGCCCGGCGTTCATCGATCCCGTGCTCCGTGCAGAAGTTGATCACCCGGCGGGACACGTCCACCACTTCCTCCATCTTCCGGACAGAGATATCAATCCGGTCCTTCTCCCCTGCGCCGAAGCTGTCCGGAATGGCCATGATGTCCTCCAGCGTGCGGGGAAACCGCTTCAGGGACAGCCAGGCAAAGAAGGCGACCGCCACACAGCAGATGATTCCGTTGAGTACGTTGGAGATATACAGACCGTTCATGCCCATGGCCGGAATCAGGATCAGCGAGCACACAACCACGCCGACCGCTCCGTCCAGAATGGCCATTGAAACGGCCATTTTCTTCTTTTCCATCGCCTGGGCATAGGCCGTAAACCCAAGGCTGATCACGGAGAAGGGCATGCACAGCGGAAGGATTCGGAATGCGTCAATCGTCATGCGGTAGATCGGATCCGCCGGATCCCGATAGAACATGCAGGTGATGGGCTCCGCCAGCAGCACCAGCATGACGACGATGCCCATGACCAGCAGCATGCCCCGGGTGACCATCACATGCATGATGTCCACCAGGGAACGCCGGTCCTCCTCGCCGATGCTCACGCCCATCATCATGCGCATGACCGCCACCATCCCGAAGGGCACGGGCCAGAAAACGGCCATGACCGAGTTCACCGCCGCAAAGGAGGAGACGCCGATGCTGCCCACGCATCTCAGCACCAGGATATTCACGATGATGCACCGGAACATCTCGACGAAGCGCGAGATGGCGCCGGGATAGCCGATCCGGATGATCTGCCATGCCTGGCGCAGCTTCGCGGTTTTGAAATTGAAGTGAATATCCGACTTGCCGGAGATGTAGTAGGCCGCCTGAACGCCGAAGAACGCCCAGAGTGCCAGCGCGGACGCCAGTCCCAGACCGAAAGTGCCGATCTTCAGCACGATGACCAGGAAAGCGTCCATGGCGATATTGGCAATGATACAGACGATGCTCGCCGTGGCTGTCCGCTTCTTTCGGTTTTCCAGCGACAGGAAGGCAAAGAGCTGCTGCCCCAGCACCAGGGCCGGAATGCCGATCGACATGCCCAGCACGTACTGGTTCAGCGCTGTCCTTTCCACGTCGTTCGGAATGAGCCCGCGGAGCACATCCGTCAGCGCGCCGATGACCAGCACCAGGGAGGTGGCCAGGGAGAGGACAGCGGAGAAGATCAGGTCAATGGAGAAGATTCCCTCGACCGATTCCTTCTGGTTCTTCCCGAGGAAACGGGCGCACAGCAGCTGGGAACCGCTGACGAGCATGATGCTCATCGCATACAGGAAGTGGTCCATGGACGCATACAGGCCCATGGCGCTCATGGCCTGCTTGCCGATGAAGTTGCTGGCATGGAGGCTGTCCACGATGCTGTTGGCCGCGTTGACGATCAGGAGAAGGATCTGATACGGAAGAAGCTTGAAGAAAAGTCCGCTCAGAAGCTTATACTCGGAAGAGTGCGTCTTCATGTTATCGCCTCATTTCTCGTTCGCTTTCTTTGTTCTGTATCGCAGGCCGAAAACGAGGGCCAGGGCGGCTGCGGCGGCGTAAGCCAGGGCGCCGATCGGCAGAGCTCCCGGAAGGAGCATCTGCTCCGCCACGATCGGGGCGAAGGTCAGCAGCACGTAGGACAGCTCCGCGGAGATGAGCAGGGCGGAGCCCTCATCGACCTCCCTCCGGACGACCTTCAGGTGCAGGAACAGATCGGTGGTCAGCGGGGTCGTGAATCCGTCCAGGAAGCCCAGAACCAGGCTGGCCACCAGGATCATCAGCATGATGGGCGGCACATTCAGCAGGAATACCGCAGCCGCCGTCAGGCCGAAGGCCAGCGCGATGCTCGGACCGATGCCCAGGCGTTTCCGGGCGACGGAAACCAGCGCCGGGCCGATATAGATGCCCGCCAGGCCATTGACGATATAGCAGTAGCTCAGCATCATGAAGGGAACGCCCTGGGTCTGAACAACCGCGGGAATCAGGGTCATGTACAGCATGACGCCGATGTTCAGCGGAAGGCTGATGACCAGGATATACAGGAGCATCTCCGGGCTGCGGAACAGGCGGACCACGTTCCGGAAGCCAAACTTCCGTGCCGGCTTCTCCGCGCTTCTTTCCGTCAGCTGCTTCCACGGCACCAGCAGCACCGTCAGCACCAGATAAAGGATGAACAGGAAGGCGGAAATCAGGAAGGTCATTTCATAACCGGCGCTGCCGGAAAGAATTGCGCCCAGACCCGCACCGCAGATGGAGCCCGCCATGATGCCGGCGTTCTCCTGAACGATGTTCCGGCTCCGTCCGGCTTCCGTCTCATATCCGTTGACGAGGATGCCATTGGCAACCTGCTTGAAGCCCGCGTAGGCGATGCCTGCCAGCGCCCGGCAGATAATGATCGTCATCGCCCCGCTGACCGCGAAGGACGTCAGGTTGCAGGCGATCATCAGGGCGGCGGACGCGTACAGCACCGGGCGGATCTTCCATTTCCGGACCAGCCGGGGCAGGAAAACCATCGCCAGGATCTGCGTGATCCCCTCCACCGTCAGCGGCAGGGCCGCCGTCATGCCGACCGAGAGGCCGAACAGGCTTTCTCCCCTGGCCCGGATCATCATGGCGGCATAGGGAACGCACATGTATTCCGCCGTCGCATAGAGAAAGCTGGTAAAGCGAAGGGTCAGGCCCATCCGACGCTCATAGCGCTCAACGGTCTGCTCCTTCCGCGCCTCCTGGCGGAGAATCAGCAGATCCATCAGCGTGTTGAATTCAAAGAGGAAGAGGAGCAGGATCGCCATGGACGACAGCAGCACAAGCAGGATATCCCGGATCTGCTTCTGGATCGCATTCTGGGAGATCTCCGCCTCCAGCACGATCGGCGCGGAGCTTCCCTTCTTCGGCAGGAATGAATAGCTGACCAGATTCGTGTTCTCCCCGGAATGCTGCACATCGAACAGCTTTTCCGAGAGGTTCAGGGAACGGATGTTCTTCTGGTTTTCCAGCTGATGCTGAAGATAGTCGTTCAGATCCGGAATTTCCCGCAGATCGACGCCCTGATCGCCGACCCGTTCGATCTGCTGCCCGATATAGTTCAGGGAGTTCTGCACCGAACCGTGGATCCGGCTGACATAGTCCGCCTGATAGATATACAGGGAAACGCCCGAGATCGCCAGGATGCCGACCGTCATCAGGATCGCTCCCTGGGTTTTCATCTGGCGGGATGTAAACTGGATTTTCTGCCGTTCCCGGTATTTCCGGAGGCTGTTCATCCAGAGCACCATGGCCACGATCAGCACCGCGGTAAGCAGAACGGCAAAGACTGCGAGACGGCCCTTCAGGGCGTCAAAGCTTTCCTGAAATATGTTTTCCGTAAAGAGGCTGCCGAAGAAGCCAACCGTTTCACCGTCCTCAAGGATCGGCGAAAAGACCGCGCGCAGGCCGCGCGCATTTGTGCTGCCGCCGTTTTCCTGCTGCAGCGTCGGCAGCGCGAGCCGGAAGGTTTCGGATGCGAGATACGCCTCCGGCGTCACCGAATGGCTCCATTCGCCCTCCATCCCGTACAGCAGCCGACCGTCGCGGGTGATGATAAAAGGCTGGGGGCCGGGAAACTGCTGATGGAAGGAATCGAAGATCTCCTCGACGCCGAAGTAGTTCTCCAGGCTCTTGCCGAAGCGGATCGCAGCTTCCATCCGGGCCACCACCTGCGTCTCCCCCTCAGCGATCAGGCTTTCCTCCAGCTCGATCCCGGCGTTCTGATAGTTCAGAAAACCCATGACCGAAACAAAGAACACCGCCACGAAGCACATCAGGATCAGAAAAAGCAGCGTGAAACGGATCCTTTTTTGATTCTCATTCATCTTTTCTGCCCTCTGTGTAAATCGTGTCACATGCGGAAAGGAATTCGAAGGAAATGGGATAGCCGATCCGCCGGGCGACATCGTAATTGAAGCAGATGCTCGGGGCGCTGGTATAGACGCACGGCAGGCTTCCCGCCTCGGCCCCGTTCAGGATTCTGCATACCGCCTCCGCCACAAAGCGGCCGACATTTTCGTTGTCGTAGGCGGAGATCAGCATCAGCACGCCGTTCTCCACATACGTCGCGTCATCCATCAGATACACGGGAATCTTCTTTTCATAGAACGGCTCCAGCAGCCCCGCCAGGCGCTGGGGATCATTGATCAGGTCCGCCGTCAGAAAGAACGCATCGATGTTTTCCCCGACCATTTTTCCGATTTCCTGCCGGACGGTCGCATAATAGTTTTCCCGCTGCTCATCCGTTTCCCGGGACACCACATCCAGATTGTATTTCACCAGTTCAAAGCCGATCTCCTCCGCGCAGCGGATGATATCGGGCACGCCAGAGACGTTCTCGTCGCCATAAACGATGATACCCAGCCGGGAGAACGGCTGGATGGAATGATAATACTTCAGCTGGCGCAGCGGAAGCGACGGCTCCACCTGCGCCCATACGTTCGGATTGCCGCTTCCCTCCGTGGACGAGGCAATGATGCCGGAGGCCACCGGGTCCGTTGCGGAATAGTCCACCATCGGAATCGGAAGGCCCAGCTGACTGACGAAAACACCCGCACTGGTGCCGAAGGTCAGCACCAGGTCGATCTCTGCTCCGGCCCGTTTCCGCAGCTCCTCCGCCACCTGTTCCGGATCCTCGTAGCCCAGATAATGGAAGCCGCCCTCCACAAAGGTGAGATACGGTCCCAGATCCGCCGCCTGCAACCGCTCGTACAGCCGGTCCGTCGTCAGGCCTTCCGCGTCGATCTCCTCAACGGTAAAGGGGATGCTGCCTTCCCGGATCCATCCGTACTCCTCGAGCCCGTGAAGGACATAAAAAAGCTGCCGGCTGGAAGGAAGGTATTCATCATAATCAATGAAGGCCAGCCGGAAGGGGCCGCTGTTCGGGCGTTTCGCCGGAGCTGTCCCGATTTCCGTCTTCGCGTCATTCTCCGCCGTACCGCCCATCGGCAGGAGCCCCAGAAGCAGCACCACAGCCAGCATGACAGCTGCGATTCTTTTCATCCGTCCCTCACGCATCCTCTGTCAGCACCTTTTCCATTCTTTCAGTCGTCACCGACATCCAGTCACCATGTACATAGTGGACACCGTTCCATTCCAGGACATCCTGAATCGCGGTTCCCTTTCCGCCCAGGAGCACCGCCGTGTCCCCTTCCCGGATGTCCTCCGAGCCGGTGATGTCCACGCACAGCTGATCCATGCATGGTTCATCCGCCAGCGGCCATGTCCTGCCCCGGATCTCCGCCCGGAGGCATGGCTGCGTCAGCAGGTGCGGACAGTCACCGAATCCCAGCATCACCCGGGCGATCCTGCGCCTTTCCCCCGGCCTTCCGCTGCTTTCATAGCTCAGCGGCGCCTCCGAGTTCACTTCCCGGACCGCAAAAATTCTTCCGCAGACCCGCATGATCGGCTGAAGCCTTTCGCTGTCCCTGCCGTTGAGCCCGTAGATCGCAGTCCCGCTCCGGACCATGTCATACGCGTATTCCGGAAACATGAACGACAGCGGGGAGTTCAGCACATGCACCGTCAGTCCCGAACGGACCGCCGGCTCAATTTTCTGAATCACCCGGTCAAAGGCCTCGAGCTCCCTGCGGGTCGCCTCCCGGTTTTCCCCGTAGGAGGTGTACATATGGCCGTACACCCCGCAGACTTCCGTGCCGTCTCCCGCAAAATACTGCTGCTGCGTCCGGAGAAATGCGCGGTATTCAATGCCCATTCCGCTGTCCCATTCATCCAGGCGCAGATGCACCCGGAGCTTCTTCCCGAGCCGCTGCCCCAGCTGATTCAGCTGCTGAAAATGCGACTCGCTGTAGACGGAAAAGATGGTCCGGTCCCTTCGGATGCTTCCGTCCCGAAGCGCTTCCTCCGCCTCCTCCGCCCCGATCGGACAGAGAATCAAAATCGGCGTGTCCGCGCCGGTCCTGCGGAGAACCTGCTCCGCTTCCTTCGCTTCATACAGCGTGCCGACTGCCAGCATCTCGACGAGTGCGTTCCGGCTCAGAAAGGCTGCCATCTCCCGCAGCCCATGCCCGTAGGCATTGGCCTTGAGCACCGCGCAGATCCCTGGCTTTGGCCCGATGGCATTCCGGATGGTCCGGATGTTTTCCCGGATGCGGCCGCAGTCGATTTCCGCCCAGGCCATTCGTTTTTTATCCATGTGCAATCACATTCCCCGGATATCTTTGATCAAGTGCTTCCGTGGCCGAACGGTACCATCCGTCCCATCGGTCATCCCTTCCGGCCAGATCGTCAAACATCTCCGTGATGCCGATCCGGTGCGCGTCCGGAATCCCGGTTTTCCGCATTGCCGCGGCCAGGGACGCATAATCCGCCTTTTCCATCAGGCATTCCACGGGGCCGGCGCAGACGGCGAACCCGTCCCCCTGAAACAGGGCGCTCATCGGGCCGCAGACATATCCCGTGCAGTCATATCGGGCGATCGTCTCTGCCGCCGCCTCCTGCCCCGTCATCTTCATCAGCGCCGTCAGCCCCTGCTGCCATCCGGGCAGATACTGCGTCTGAAAAACGCCTCCCAGCCAGGTGATGCCGCGCTCGAAGAATGTCATCATGGCGATGGTCAGGATGCCTGGGATCAGTTTCCCGGTCTGCAGCATGTCGATCAGCGCTTCCGGATCCGCGTCCAGAGCCACAGCATCCCCGTGCCAGTCCTTCCCGGTCAGCCGTCCGTCCCCCGTCAGCGTCAAAAGAATCTTGTGGCCGTGCGCGTCCGCCGTGCGGAACAGGAACTGGCTCAGAAAGCTTCCGTCCGGCAGCGGGATTTCATTCATGCGCCGGCGCACCCCCGGATCCAGCAGCATCCGGGCCAGCGGTGATGTGCCCTCCCGGATCTCCCGGATCAGAAGCGGCAGCGTCAGGGTTTCCATCTCCATATAAACCAGGAGCGGCCCCCTGTCCCGGAAAAGCTTCCGGCTCAGCGCAGCCCCGATCCGGGTCGTCTG
>OCVV011351439.1_pt1 | contig 10623 bp, 12 predicted proteins | sample 1539721 | NCBI WGS metagenome assembly OCVV01 (sample SAMN02144230, study PRJEB22623) | gut metagenome | biome: sheep rumen | host: Ovis aries | place: New Zealand
TAAATTATTCTTATTAGGAGTATGCTCCTGCTTTGTATCCTTAGCACTAACTTATTCAATAGAATCAGTAATACCAGGTGCTAAAATAGCCACAACAGATATGAAATTCTTCGAAGTACTTGCTTATGCTTTCTTAGTAGTAGCACTAGTAGAAGAAATATCTAAATGGATTATGGTCTACTTTGTAGGTTATAAAAATAAAGAATTTAATGAACTATATGATATTATAGTATACTCAGTATTTGTATCACTTGGTTTTGCCTGCTTTGAAAACATCTTATATGTAGTCCCATCAGGTAATTTACTAACAGGTATACTAAGAGCATTAGTATCAGTACCAGGACATGCTTGTGATGCCATCGCAATGGGATATTTTCTAAGTATAGCCAAAATATATAAAGCAAGAGGAAGAAAAGAACTAGAAAAGAAAAATATTATATATAGTATTTTAATCCCAACTATATTACATGGTATCTATGACTTTTGTTTAATGAGTGGAATAGACATATTACTAATAGTCTTTATTGCCTTTATAGTATTCTTATATATATTGTCAATAAAAAGATTAAAACAAGTAGCAGCATCTACTGCTAAAATAGTATATGAAAATACTTTTTGTCCAGAATGTGGACATAAAGTAAAAGGACCTTTTTGTAAGAACTGTGGTACAAGACAAGTTTAGCTTGTCTTTTTATTTTTACTTAGATATAATAAAAATACGGTGATGAACGAAATGAAAGTATTTTTATACACAGAAGGAGAAAAACTTTTTTCTAAGAGTGGACTTGGTAAAGCTATTAAACATCAAATGAAAGCTCTAGAAAGTGTGGGTATTCCTTATACAACTAAACAAGGAGAAGACTATGATATAGTTCATATTAATTTCTATGGACCTAACTCTTTTGCTTTAGCAAAATTAGCTAAGTTTAAAGGAAAGAAAGTAGTATATCATGCTCATTCTACAGAAGAAGACTTTAAAAATGGTTTTATTTTCTGTAAACAAATATCTCCTGCTTTTAAGAAATGGCTAATTAATTGCTACTCAACTGGAGATGTAATTATTACTCCAACTCCATATTCTAAAAGATTACTAGAAGGATATGGAATAAAGAAGAAAATTTATGCTATATCGAATGGAATAGAATTAAATTTATTTAAAAGAGATGAAGAGGCAGGAGCAGCTTTCCGTAAAAGATATGGTTATTCAAAAGAAGATAAAGTAATAATAGGAATAGGACTATATATAGAAAGAAAAGGAATAGTAGACTTTGTAGAACTAGCCAAAAGAATGCCAGATTATAAGTTTATATGGTTTGGTTTTTCACCTTTATCAGCCGCAACACAAGATGTTCGTCATGCCGTTAACACAAAATTAGATAATTTAGTATTTGCTGGGTATGTCCCACAAGAACAAATAAAAGAAGCTATGAATGGCTGTAGCCTCTACTTATTCCCAACATTTGAAGAGACAGAAGGTATTCCAATCATTGAAGCATGTGCCTGTAAAACAAAAGCACTAATAAGAGATATCCCAATCTTTGAAGGTTGGTTAGAAGATGGTGTAAATGTTTATAAAGCCAAAGACTTAGATGAATTTGAAGATAAAATTAAAAAGATTTGTAATAACGAATTACCAGATCTAACAGAAGAAGCCTATAAAGTAGCAGTAGATAGAGATATCAAAAAAATAGGTATAGAATTAAAAAAAGTATATGAAGACGTATTAAAAGAAGACTAACTAGTCTTCTTTTTATTTGTATTTATAAGTTCTTTTCTTTTCATTAGAAATATTAATTAGTATACCAACAAGTACCATATATGAAAGTAAACTACTACCACCATAAGAAATAAATGGAAGAGTAATACCAGTAATTGGAAGTAATCCAACAGTCATACCAATATTTTGTATTTGTTGAAATATCAACATACCAAGTATACCAGCTAATATAAACTTATCAGTATCAAGTATTTTCTTACGAGCTAAATTGATAATATTAATATCTAAATAAATAATAATACCAAGTAATACTAATACCCCAATATATCCAAAGTTAGAAGCAAATACAGCAAATATAAAGTCAGTGGAAGATTCAGGAAAATAAATAGGTGTCTTATTAAACCCATGTCCAAACAATCCTGCTGATCCAATCGCAGCTAAGGCATTCTCAAGCTGCAAACCAGTACCTTCACTCCAAGCAAATATTCTATCTAACCTATAGAATATTGAAGTACCAAATAATTTAATAAATAAATCACCATTTAAGAAATAAATACCAAGTATAGTACCAACAACTAGTGCCAAAGAACCAATTGCTATTGTAAACCATCTAAGTTTAATACCTGATACAAACATCATACAAAAGTAGATAATTAAATATATAAGTACACATCCAGTATCTGGTTGTAAAAAAGTAAGAATACTAGGAATAAGTACTATACCTAAAGTCTTTAATATAAATATAAATTCATCTTTAGTAGTAGGATTCTTATAATCACTCCTAAAATTATGAATCATAGTAGCAAGAGTAATCATTAAAAATATTTTCATAAACTCACTAGGTTGAAAACTACCAACACCAGGTATTACAAACCAACATCTACTATTATTAATTGGAGTACCAAAGAAGAGTAGTAGTAATAATAAAATATTACCAATAATATAAAGCACCCAGCTATTTCTATATAAATATTCATTTTTTAACTTATAGAGTATACCAACTAATATAAAGCCAATGATATACCAAACAAATTGCTTTAAGGCAAGATTCCCCAAATCTTTAGATGTATAAGTTCCAGCACTATAAATAGTGATAATACTAATAACAGCAAGCAATATAATAGGAATAATAATTCTTAAGTTGATATTAATACGTTTCATCTAAATCACCAATTCCTATTATACTTGTATTTGTAAAAAAATGTATATAAAAATCTAAAAAGACTTGTAAAGAATTAGAAAAAATTATACAATTATTACATAAGGATATGGGTTCGGTATAAGGATTGGACGATATTCTTAATAAAAAATAGGAGGTGAAATAAGAATATGGCACAAATTCATGTAGATGAAGCATCTTTAAATGATTTAAAGAACGCATTAGCAACAGCAGGAGAATCTTATAAAAGTAATCTTGCTAGATTAACAAATTTAGTAAATGAAATCACTAGTGGTGATATTCAAGGAGACCCAGCTACTGATTTATTACAAAAATTCCAAGCTAAAGAAGATACTTTCAAAAAATTAGCTGAAACTATCGATGAAGCTGAAGGATATATGGGAATGCAAACTACTAAGTTCGGCAATATGATTGGCGACTTAAAGAGTGGTATGAAGTAATTTTAAGGAAAGGAAGTTATAGTATATGAATATTACAATTAATCCAGGTGCAGCTACTGACGATGCTGCTCAAATCGATTCAATCGTAACTACAATGCAAGAAGATATGGAAACTCTAGATGGAGCAATTAAAAGAAATATTCCAGACGGAGTTCAAACTACTTGGTCAGATACAGTAAGAAATAACTGGGAAGGTTATTATGGTTCAGATGTTCCAGCAGCTATGGAAGAAATGAAATTATCTGCATCTAACTTACGTTTAGCAGTTGAACAAGCTTTAGCTTACGATCAAGAAAAGAATTAATAAAAAATACATTGCTTATGCAATGTATAGTAAATAGAGAAGTAAGTAGAGAAGAAAAAAATAAGGCTTCTCTATTTACTATACACTACATAAAAGGAGAGTGAAAAAATGGGTAAAACAGCACCAAAGACATTTACTGGTACAAGTAATAAAGGTAAGCCAGTTTCAGTAACAGCAAAAAGTGCAAGTACAGTACTTGATTATGATGGTATTGAATCAGCTTGTGAAGATGCAATCTCTGTAGCTAATGATGAAATGAAAAATGTTTCAAAACAATTACATGATGTTCAAATGGGAAAAGAAGCCTTATGCGTTGAAGATAAAGACATGCAACCTGTTATAGATGAAATTGGCGATTATGTAATGTCAATACCTGGAGAAGGAATTCAACCAACTTTAGACCAAATAAAGGAAGCGGCACTAACAGCTTATAATACAAAACAAGACGAATTTAATGCTGAGGCTGAAGCAGATTTTAATAATAAGTTAAATGATTAAATAAGGAGGATATTAAGATGGGCTTAGGAAACGATATAGTAACATGGTTTACAGGTCACAATGGAGTATATAGGGACTCTGATAAAGTTGATGCAGCCATGGAAAATCTTAATAATATAAAAAACAACACAATAAGTACTGCCAAAGAAACCATTGCAGAAGCAGTAAATAAGATTAATGCTTGTACTGGTTTTGAACAATTCGTAGGCCATGTTGAAGGTAGTGCCTTCGATCCGGTTATTGACTACGCAGGATTAGCAGTCGATGAAGTAATGAACCAAATACAAGCAAAAGTAGATGGCATAACTGAATATGATAAAGCAGACTGGATTACAAAAACAAGAGCAACTGCTGGTATGGTTTTTTCTAAATTAGGTGAAGGTTTTGTCGGAGCATTTGAAGATATCGGTGATGCTGCTCTAACAGTAGGAGCATGGGTTGCCAAACCAATTGATGCTATTGCCGGAACAAATGCATCACAAGCAATTCAAGATTTTGAAAAGAGAGACCTTTCACACGAACTATTTGATAAAATTTATTATTCAACAGATTTAGCTAAATATTCTGCTATTACAGAAGATAGTGGAGCAGCCTCTATTTCAAGAGGTGTTGGACAAGCACTAGGATATATGACAATGGGTGGTTACCTATCTGGTGCCAATGCAGCTCTAGCAAAAGCAGGAAAGCTAGGAAAAGCAGCACAAATTTTATCTTCTACAACCAATGCGAATACATTAGTTGCAGCAGTAGGAGGTTTAGGTTCTGGAACAGAAGCTGGACTTCAAAATGGCTTAAGTCTTGAGGCGGCAACACTAGAAGGTGTTAAAGAAGGAGCTATCCAAGGTGGTATGGCATATGCAGCAGGTAAGTGGGGAGAACATCAACAAATGAAAAATATTGATAAGCGTGCTGCTGATATGGTTAATAGTGGAAAATCACAAAAATGGGTTGATCAATGGGTTGGCCAAGAAAAAGCTGCAGTTTTAAGAAATGGTGGATATACAGATGCACTTACAAATGCTGCTAGAAATAAAGGTTTTGCTGATACTAACATTGTATTAAATGAATTAAATGCTGTGGCTGGTACAGGAGGTAATGCTGTAACTCAAACTCTTAAAAATGCCGGAGCAGTATTAAAGGGTGAAGGAAAGGTTATGTTAAAAGATGCTACAGCAGTCAAAGATGCTGCATCTGGAGCTTTACATACTGTTACACATCCAAGTCAATGGGGTAGAGCATTTAAAGATACAGTAGGTGGTGCTGTTAAAGGACCAACAACTGGAACTGATGATTTATTAACACAAACAGGAAAATCATTAACTAGGAAAGGTTTAACTAATCCATATTCATTAGCTGGAAAATTAGCAGCAGGTTCAACTTCATATATTGGATTAAATGCTCTTAAAGATCCAGCAGCAGATGCTGGACAAACAGCTCTAAAAGCTGCCGGAGTTGATGCAAAAGTTGCTGAAAATGTATTTACAAACGAAAACAGAAATACAGAAAATTATTATAGAAAAGTTGATACACAAGATGCATTAAAACCTGTTGAAACACCTACTGATCCAGCACCATTCCAAGGAAAGGATACAGGAGATCCAACAGACCCAACCGATCCAACTAATCCAACAGATCCAACTAATCCAACTAATTCAACTAATCCAACTAATCCAGGACCAACAGGTCCAACAGGACCTAGTGGACCAGGAAGCTCTGATCCAGGAAATCCAGCTCAACCTAGATATCAAGATGATCCAACACCAACTGTAACACCAACTGTTACTCCAACAGTAACACCACCAACAACACCAACTGTTACTCCAACAACAACACCAACAGTAACACCAACTGTTACTCCAACTGCAACACCAACTGTTACTCCAACAGTAACAGTTACACCAACACCATCACCATCAGCAGTGGTTGATGATCCAGGTACTCCAACACCTGCTCCATCAGGAACACCAGGTGGAAGCACTCCAGTTCATACAGGAGGCGGATATACAGGAGGAGATACTTATACTGCTACTGATCCAACAGGAGTTGAAGGAACTGATGGAATTGAAGATATTGATGGATTACTAGAAGATACAGAAGATTCTATTGATGATATCATTAAGAAGGGAAGTAATTATACTAAGATTCCTTCATCATCAACAGCAATCAAGTCTAAATCTAGTGGTAGTGCAGTAATACCAATTGCTGCCGGATTAACTGCAGCAGCAGCTGCTGGAATTGGAGCAAAAGCTTACTTAGATAGAAAGAACAATAATGATGTTGGTGAAGATGATGTATATGGTGATGAATGGGATGGAGACGAAAATCTAGAAATAGATTACGGATCATCTGGAGAAGATCAATATTTAGAAGATGATGACTATGGATATGAAGCAACAGAAAATACAGAAAGTTATAGTGCTAGGACAAATGATGAACTAGCTGATATACAATAAGGAGGTATAAATAATGGAAAATAAAGAAGGATTTTTACCAATTGGTACAGTAGTTCTATTAAAAGGTGGAAAAAAAGAATTAATGATTACTAGTTACTGTATTTTTCCACAAGGAGACGTAATTGAAAAAGGTGAACAAATACAACTAGAAGATGGAAAATATTACGAATATGGAGCATGCACATATCCAGAGGGATTAATTTCAAGTGAACAAATTTTCTGCTTTAATCATGATAAAATAGCAAAAGTTTGTTATATGGGATATGAAACAGAAGCTCAAAAAGAACTATGTGGTCTTATCCAAACTGGTATAAACGCATACCAACAAGAATTACAATCACAAGAAAGTGAAGCATAATCACTTTCTTTTTTTTGTAAAATATTATATAATGTATTTGGTGATAAAATATGTTTGATAATATAATTCAATATGTAATAATAGCTGTTGTAATGCTAATAATCCTTTTAGCAATCCTAAAAGCTACAAGAAAAGGTGCTCAATTAGATTTTAATAAACTAGTTGAACTATTAGGTGGAAAAGACAATATTATAGATACAGAGACTAATCTCTCTCGTTTTAAAGTAACATTAAAAGATGTATCTAAAGCCAATAAAGAAGGTATTCAAAAATTAGGAGCTAAAGGAATAGTAGAAATAGATAATCAATTAAAAATTATCTTAGGTCCAGAGTCTAAACAATTAAAAAAATATATTGATGAAATTAAGTAATAGCTTTAGTTATTACTTTTTTTATGATATAATCACATGGAAGTGGTGATAATATGGAAAGATTACAAAAAGTAATAGCAGCATCAGGTATAGCATCTCGTCGTAAAGCAGAAGATTTAATAGCAAATGGTAAAGTAAAAGTAAATGGAGAGGTAGTAACAGAATTAGGTACTAAAGTATCTGATAAAGATGAAATAGAAGTAAATAATGAAATAATTGAAAAAGAAACAAAAGAGTATTATTTATTAAATAAACCTCGTGGAGTAGTTTCAACAACATCTGATGAGAAAGGTAGAAAAACAGTAACTGATTTAATTCCTACTAAAGCTAGAATTTATCCAGTTGGAAGATTAGATTATGATACAACAGGAGTACTACTACTAACTAATGATGGTGATTTTACTAATATCTTGATGCATCCTAATAACGAAGTAGATAAAGTCTATATGGCTAAATTAAAAGGAATTATTAAAGGCGAACAAATTAATAAATTACAAGATGGGGTAGAATTAGATGATGAAGTAGTAAAAGCAACTAAAGTAAAATTAAAAAAAGTAGATCAAAAAAACAATACTTGTATGGTACAAATTACTATTCATGAAGGTAAGAATCATCAAGTAAAAAGAATGTTTGAATCTGTTGGCTATGAAGTATTAAAATTAAAAAGAGAAAGAGTAGCTTTCTTTGATTTAAAAGACTTACAATCAGGAGAATTTAGAAAACTTACTCCTAAAGAAGTAGCTAAAGTATTTAGCCTAAAATAAAAAAGACTAGTAACTAGTCTTTTTATTATTCTTCAACGATTGCTCCAGTAGGACAAGATTCTATTGCTTCTTTAGCAGCTTCTTCTTGTTCAGCTTTAATTTCACCTTTTACTTGTGATAGCCCTTCGTCATTGATTTCAAATACTTCATCAGCGATTGATGCGCAAGCACCACATCCGATACAAGCTTCTTGATTTACTTTAACTTTCATTTTTGTCCCTCCATTTCTATTAATATTATATCAATAAAAATATCTTTACGTAAAGAAAAATATAATAACTTTAATCTCTATATTATCTATGATAAAATTAAGATAAGAAGGTGATTAGTATGAGACGAATGGATCGCTATAATAAAGACACTGTAAAAGAACAATCTCGTAGTGAAAAGAATGAAGATTTGTATCAAAATATCAGTACTAACTCACGTTATGCAAATTTTACTGACGTAAAAAATGCTAACGCATATGATATATCTAATAGGGATGATAAAGCCTATACAAGAGAGTCATACCATCGTCTAAAAGAATATCAAGATTTAGAAGATTTACCAAAAGAGAAGAAAATCATTGAAACTGTAAATGAAGAAAAGCAAGAAAAGAAAATCTATGATATAAATAGCTTTATTGAAGAAGCAAGAAAGAATAAAAAAGAACAAGATGACTTAGATGGAAAAAGAAAACTAGCTAATACTTCATATAATATCTTAGCTGATTTAAATAAAGAAGAATTAGAAAAGTATCGTAAAGAAAAACAAGAAAGATTAAATTCATATCAAGAATCAGAGATAAGAGAATTAATAGATACAATAGCATCTAAGACTTTAGCAGGTGAAATAGATAAAGCAACATCAGTTGACTTACTCAGTGATTTAATGGCAACATCAGTTCTAGATAGAGTAGAAGGTGTACCTGAAGATGAAGTAACAAAGACTGAGCAAGTTGTAGTAGAAGAAGAAATAAAAGAACCAGAAGATAAATTAGACTATTCAAAAGAAATACTCGACAAAGAAGTAGAAGAAATAAGAAAAGAAGAAGCAGAAGAAAAAGAAGAAGTAGTTGAAGAAGATAAGAAATCTAAAAAGAAAAATAAAAAAGATAAGAAAAAGATAGAAACAATAACTGGTGAAGTAAAAACAGTAAAAGATGCTGATGAAGACTTCTATACTCGTAGTATGGATTTATCTGATAAAGACTTAGATATGTCATTAGATTTTAATGAGCCACATATGCCATTAATCTTAAAAATAATCTTAATCTTATTAATACTAGGTGTTTTAGCAGTCGCTGGCTACTTTGGATATTTATACTTCCTTAAATAGAATAAAAAGTTGGTAATTTATTCCAACTTTTTTTATTTTATGATAATATAGATTTATAGAAAAATGAATAAGGTGTAGAAAATGAATTTAAAATTTATGTTGAATGATTATATTCTAATATGGAATCTTTTATTTCAAGCTTCTATATCAGAATCTATTTATAAATTAAAGCAAAAATTATGGTTAAATTATAAAGAAGAATATAATAATACTTATAAAGAAAAAGTAACTATGTTAAAAGATCCTAAAAACTTTATACCATCAAATGATTTAATTTATAATATTATGCTAAGTAATAAAGAATATGAAAAATTAAAAAAGCAAGCAGAAAAATATCGTTTAGAAATAATGAGATTATGGGATAAAAGTAAAAAAAATACTAATAATCTTATGACTAATATTATTAGAAAAGATATAGGAGAAATTAATATCTATGTAGTAAATAAAGAGACTAATACTATTGATACAACTGGATTAACAAAAGATGCTAAATCACTAATAATAGGAAAAGATATTAATAAACAAGATCCTAATGAAATACTACTATTATTATTAAATAATATTTTAAGTAAAGAGATAAAAAACTATACAATAGAAACAGATATATTTAAACAAGCTATCTTAGAATTAGCTATTTTAAATGAGCATGCATCTAATCTAAATGGTCGAAGTTGCTACCTATCAGGCACACCATCATTAAGTAGTATGAAAAGAGATATTTATCCATATTGGTTAATGTATTTAAGAGTACCAAAAGATGAACTATTAAATAGAATGATGCGTGATAATATTGCTTTTGATATGGATAAATATCCATATGCCAAAGACTTAGGTAAAATGAATATTGAGGAATTCATAGACTTCTGTATTCGTAATAAAAAACATATTATAAAAACAAACAAACAATAAATACTTTTAGGGGGTAATACTATGGATGACAAAATAAAAATACTAATAGATAAAATAGGTATAGATGAAAATCATTATACCTATTTTAATGATGCTAAAATTACCAAAATAAAAGTAAATTCAAAAACTAATTCTTGGAATATATTTATTGATAAAGATGAATTGTTACCAATAGATATCTATGAAGAATTAGAATCTAAAAAGATGAATATAGATCCTAATGTAAAAAAAATAGAAATAATATTTAATATTAAAAATATCAATCTAAATACTTTATTAAGTTATTATAAATATTTATTAGTATTATTA
>OCVV011354244.1_pt1 | contig 10623 bp, 8 predicted proteins | sample 1539721 | NCBI WGS metagenome assembly OCVV01 (sample SAMN02144230, study PRJEB22623) | gut metagenome | biome: sheep rumen | host: Ovis aries | place: New Zealand
GTTGTAATTACATTACCTGATGGTACTGAAGTTCCTGCAGTTACTGATGAAAACGGTACTGTTGAAGTTCCTGTAGACTTACCTGTAGGTACTCATACACTTGACGTATCCTACCCTGGTGATGATACATACGGTCCTTCCAGCACAACCGTAGACATTACAATCAACCCAAGACCAAGTGAAATTGAAGCAGAAGTATTAAACAACACACCTGGTAACGTAACTATCAGTGCAACAGTCACAGATGCAGAAACTGGATTACCTGTTCCTAACGGCCCAGTAGAAGTATATGTGAACGGTACATTAGTTGGAACCGGTGAAGTTGTTGACGGAAAAGTAACAATACCTACAAACATCACAGAACCAGGTAACTACGACTTTGACGTAAAATACCTTGGTAATGAAAACTACACAGCTAGTGAAGACAATTTACCAGTAGATGTAGAAAGTCATGAATCTGAAATTGAAGGTACAACAATCAATAACGTTGTCGGCGATACTGAAATAGAAATTACTCTTAAAGATCCTGACACTGGTGATGTATTAGCTAACAGGGAAGTAACAGTAACATTACCTGACGGTAGTAACAAAACTGCTACAACCGATGAAAACGGTAAAGTCAGATTACCATTAGATTTACCTGCTGGTGAAAACGATTTAGTTCTTTCATTTGCTGGTGATGATGAATACGGACCATCCACCACACCTATGGTAGTGGATGTTGTAAAACGTAACGCAACACTCGACCCTAAAGTTGTAAACAGAACTCCAGGTAAGGCAGTGATTGAAGTAACAGCTACTGATAATTTAACTGGTAAACCAGTAATCAATGGAACAATAGAACTTACATTAGCAGACGGTACTAAAGTAAGTGCAATAACCGATGAAAACGGTGTTGCAAGATTTGAAAATGTAACAGTTCCTAAAGGTGGATACAACTACAACGCTACATTACTAGAAAACCCAATCTATAATGAAGCAGAAGGTAACGTATCAGTTTCACCAATAAAAATCAAGATTACTATAAAAATCGGTTCCTGGAAGTTAGTATGTGTTGTTGAAGAACAAGAAAACGGTACAGATTATAAGGATGTAATAGACAGGTATGTTCCTAAGTACACTGCACAAAAAGCTGTGAAAGCATACAGTGCTCCTAAATATCAGTCAAGATATCAATCCAGATACAATGTTCCTAACAAATATAATAAATATTCACCAAGGAAATACAGATCTACCTGGAACAAGGCTAGACCTCACATTGTACCTGTAAACAGACTTAGCAAAGAAAAATACCAATTATACATTTACTTATACTCAGAATACTTCAACGGTACTTTAAGTTACAGTGACTTCGTTGCAATCTTAGAAGCTAACGGTATTGAGATTACTACTTCAAATGCTTGGGATGAAGATGGAATGATGGTCTTTGAATATGACAGTATAGATGATGTGCCTGACTCATTCGAAATCCATGATAATAGTGGTCATGCTTCAGACTTCAGTCAAAACATTGACAAGTCTAAGGCAAACGGCCAGTCTGGTGTCATTGACAACGGCGACATTGAAGTTGAAATAGAAGTGGAAGCATAATAATTGCTTCTAACCCACATTTTTTTCACTGAAAATGTTTCATATCATTTATATGATCATAATTAGACAGATATCATATTTCAAGTAATTTAAGTCCTAATTACTATTTAAACCTAAACTTAAAATTTCTCTTTTTTATTTTTTTTTTAAAAGAAATCCTATTGAACTTTTATCATATTTACACTGATATGAAAATAATGCAAAAACTAGTTTTAAGTGTAAACTCATATCTTATTTTTAAAATTATTTTTTCTCTTATCTTAATTAAATTTTTAACTAATTTAAACTGTAGTATTTTTCATTAATTCTATTTTAATAAAGGAATCTCCATTATCTTATGATTGATTTTTTTTAAATTGAAAATTAGTATGGAATACCCATATATTCTTTCATATTTCTATAAATTTTGGAATTTTGGTGGATATTCAAGAACAAAATGATTACTTTTTTTTAATTAAAATTACTAATATGGTTGTGTAACTTATGAATAAATATAATGAAATAAAAAAATTAACAATATGGAGCATTGTTTGTCAATGGGTATATTATGAAGTATACTTTATCATAATTAATGTACAAAATAATAATAATATCAAATGAAAGGTTAACAATAATATGAATTTAAAGGAAACAATTTATAAACGGCAATCAATCAGAAATTATGAAGAAGAAGCATTAAATGAAGATGAACTGGAACAATTGAGAAAATTCATTGATTCGGCCAAAGTGTTAAACAGTAATATACAATGGAGTTATGATATTGTTTCAAAAGATCAGATTAAAAGCATATTAAACTGGAGGTCACCACAATACATACTACTCTTTTCAGAAGAAAAAGAAAACTACAAAGAAAACATAGGATTCATCTTTCAGCAGGTGGATTTATACCTTCAGTCCAGTGGAATCGGAAGCTGTTGGCTTGGAATGATAAGTCCAAACAAGAAATATCAACAAAAACAGGATAACCAGAAATATTTAATTGGAATGGCAATAGGAAAACCTGAAGGCCAATTGTACAGGCAAGAAAAAGAGTTCAACAGGAAGGATTTAACTAAAATAACTGACAAATATGATGAAAAACTAAAAGCAATACAATACGCACCTTCAGCAGTAAACAGTCAACCATGGTATATTACACACAATTCTGATGGAACATATAACATTTATAGAGAAAAATTGGGTTTGATTAAGAGAAAAACCGTGGGAAAATGGAATGAAATAGATATTGGGATAGCATTGGCACATATCTACATAGAAAATGAGGATACCTTTGAATTTTTCATAAAAAAAGATTATGAAAAGCTAAAATCTTATATCTATGAAGGCAGTTTCAAAATATAATGCAGTAACACATTTACAAGTAATATTCATTATTTCTTTTAAATTTTAATATTAAATAAAGAATTATTTTTTTCTAAAAGAAATACTATAAACGGTTATTATGTTTACTTTAATGTAATAGGATATAAAAGTTAGTTTTAAGTTTAAAAACATTATATCCTATTTTTATAAATTTTATTTGCTTTAGTGGCATATGATGATTTAAGTGAAGTTCCTGATTCAATTGAAATCCAAGACAACAGTGGACATTTCGAAGATTACAACAGTAATATTGAGAAAAACAATGCTCCAAGTGAATCTGGTGAAATTGATTCTGGTGACATAGAAGTAGAATCCAAAGCTCCATCATCATCCTCATCCTCTTCATCTTCAGATTCCCAACCAGAACAGGCTGTATCTGCTGAAGAATAGGAATATGATGATGTAGAACTTTGAGTTCTACCTCCACAATAATTTTTTTGTGGAACACATTATCTTATCATATGATAATAGGTTACTAAACATTCGTAAAAAGAGTTAAACACTATAATGTTAGTCTTAATTATACTTTAAACTCAAAAATAAAATCTCTTTTTTCTTTTCTTTTTTTTTTAAACATTATTCATGAATTTATACTAAAAAATTATCAGGCTTATTCTATAGTATAAACATTAAATCTATTTTTGAAAAATATTTATGTAGTATGTCCATTAAGTACCATATGGAAATATTCAATTTCCACACTATTTTTAAAAGATTTAATTATCAGTCTCATTTTTTTTACAAAGTTAAATTAATCTTGTATTACAAATATTATAATTAGTTGAAATATAAGGAATAGATATTTATGGATTTGAGAGCAGGACGTTTTGATGGACAGATGACTGATGATGCGGCAGCATTTTCGTCAAGTATAGAATTTGATAAAAGACTTTTCAATGCAGATATAAAATGTAACAGGGCACACACCACAATGCTCATAGAACAGGAAATCATTCCGGCAGACTCCGGTAAAAAGATACTCTCTGCATTGGATAAGCTGGAAAATGAGGGATTGGATGCACTTGATTTAAACCCTTCATTCGAAGACATCCACATGGCCCTTGAGGATTACGTTACAAAGGAAATCGGTTCTGAAGCAGGATTTATGCATACCGGTAAAAGTAGAAACGATCAGGTATGTACCGATGTAAGACTTACCTTAAAGTGGGAAATAGAAAACACCATAGAAAACATTAAGGCATTCATAGAAACCATAGTTGCAATGGCAAAGGAAAATACAGATACACTCTTTATTGCATACACACACCTTCAGCACGCACAGCCGACAACATTTGCACATCATCTGATGGCATATGCCAATGAATTAAGAAGGGACTGTGAACGTTTAATGGACACATATAAGCGTGTTGACATGAATCCATTGGGTTCAGCTGCATTGACCACTACAGGTTTTCCAATAGACAGACAAAGAACAACAGAACTGCTTGGTTTTTCAAAAGCAATGGACAATTCCATAGACGGGGTTAGCAGCAGAGACTTTGCTGCTGAAACGGTATTTGATTATGCAATGCTTTCAACAACACTTGGAAAAATATCCGAGGAAATAGTGATATGGAGTACCTATGAGTTCAGGATGGTTGAATGTTCCAACCAGTACTCATCAACATCATCAATCATGCCACAAAAGAAAAATCCCGACATAGCCGAGCTGGCAAGAGGAAAAAGTACAATAGCATACGGGGAACTTATGACAATACTGTCTATGATTAAGGGTATTCCTCACAGTTACAACAGGGATTTACAGGAAGTTTCACCACACGTATGGAACGCAATAGACAACACAAACGACATTCTAAGAATTGTTCATGGAATGCTAAGCACAATCACTATAAACAAAGAAAGAACAAGGGAATTAGCCGGAGCAAACTTTGCCACAGCAACTGAACTTGCAGACATGATGGTTCGTGAAAAAAATCTTCCATTCAGGACTGCTCACCAGATAGTTGGTAGAATAGTATCTGAAGCCGTTGAAGATAATGTTTCACTTGATAAAATCGATAACGATTATGTTAACAGAGTAAGTGTTGAAATAACAGGTGAAAAACTGGATCTGGGTGATGATCTGGTACGTCAGGCACTTGACCCATCATTAAATGTAAAAAGCAGAACAGTTAAAGGGGGATGTGCTCCTAGTGCAGTAAATGAATCAATTGAAATCATGGAAAGTTTTTTAAATAATTAGTAATTATACATTAAAATAGTATTACAATGAAAATTTTATTTATTATTGGGTGATTTAAAAAATGTTTGAAGAAAAAGAAGATGTTTATTATGTAATAGCAATCGTTGTTGGAATTCTGGTAATAGTTTATCCAAATCTTGTTGCTTACATACTCGGATTATTCCTGATATTCTACGGAGCATTAATGATTATTAAATAGTTCTTATCAGTTCAAGAGCTTCACCTGGCTCGAGTATGCCGGCTCTTGTCTCTCTTAAAACCCTTTGGATCGAGAAAGGTCTGTACTGTGGATATTTCTTATGGACCTGAACGATTAGTGGACATCCATACCCCTTAACTTTTTTTACATCGTATTTTGTTATAATGTTTTTAACTTCAGTTTTCTCCATTCTCAACAATGCTGGAAGATTAATGCGAATTTTGTTGTTTTTTATAACTATGGATTGTGAACCTGTTGAGAGCAAATCACCGAAGATCATAACATCATAATCGTATTCTTCGAGCTTTTCTTCAATTTTTCCATGAATGTTTTTTGAACATCTTCCGCAGGGATGAATTTTACCCTTCAATGAATCATCAATTATCTCTGACATGTCACATTCAACGTACTCATGGGGTACGTTTATCCTGTTACACAGGTTGTTAATGTTTAAGCGAAACTGTTTGGGTAATATTATGGTTCCAGGATCAATTGTCATGGCCTTTACATTAAATCCCAGTGATTTTGCAAGAACAGTTGAAAAGCTGCTGTCCACACCACCGGATAATGCAACAACAACATTTGCATCGGCATAAGCCTCATGGTTCAGGTTATCATCTATGTATTGTTCAACAATCATACTGTTGTACGGTGCATCCATTTTCTCTTTAAGAAGTTTATAAAGGTTATTGAATGCTTCCCTATAGTTTTGGGGAATACGCTTTTCTTCCAGTAATTTTCCCGTGTGTTTTGTGGATAATTCCAACTGGTATTCCTTTAAAATTATGTCTGTATAACTGATTACATGGATTGATTCCAGGGATAACTTTTCACGCAGTTTTCCAACAACCCATCCGCCTTTTCCTATGATGATTGATTTTTCAGGCCGGTCTGGTGTTATGATGGTCAGTTCATTGTCATTAAAGTAAATGTCCCTTATCTCCGGTTCAACAAAATCATGACCTATCTCTTCACGAATTTTAATTATCTCTTCAATGATTTCCTCTTTTGTGTACATTCAATCCCTCTCATATATTTTCAATCTGCAGTTCTTCCTGTTGTCATAGATACAGTGGTATCCCGTTATGTTTGTTGTGTTGCTTGTAGAATCTATGTAATATCTCGCTTTGACTGAATTTAACTTATCATTAAGGCTTTCGTTGTTAGCCTCCAATACCCGTGGTATTGTCGTGTAAACATACTTTTTCAGATACCAGCTAAATACCACTCCCCTGTCTGAGGACAGGTTATGATTCATGTAGTTTGCATCATATTCCTCAAGCCATGCGGCGGCCGCCTTTTCTTCGTGTGTATGTTGGTTTTCCTGTGTTATTGAGGATATGTAACCTGCATTAATCGGAATCATAAGAATCAACACAATCAGCAATGCAATTATGATTTTTTTCCTTTCCTTAAGAAGGTATTGTATTGATGCTGATAGAAGGTATGCAAATGGCACCATGATAGGAATAATGTAACGGTCAACTTTTACCGGATGATAAGAATGCATTATGATGTAAATTCCCATCCATAAAATCATAACATAATCCATCTGATTATCTTTATCTGGAATCCATCTATAATATAAAAGCATTATAATGAAAAACAGTGCTTCCGTAAACATATAAGATATATGAGTATATGAAATTATCATGAAAAATGATAACATAACAATTCCAAGCACTTTCAAAATTTCATTATTCATCTTATTATCATGCTTCACAAGCCCTGACAAAAATTTTAAAATATACAATCCGACCAGCAGGATAAACACGTATGATAACAACGTCGGGGAATTATCACTGGTTGAAAGACTGCTGAAATACCACCCGGATACGCCGAATGATGTCAAGTACTCAGGCAGGTTCTGGAAGTAATAAAATGGATTTAACTCATAACCCACATTGACACTGCTTACCTGGCTGCTGCTGGAAACCTCCAGAAACTGGCTGATAAATGGAATGTTTCCCATAAAGGCAAGGTAAATGGCGCTTATGATTATTCCGGCAACCACCACATAACCAACAAAGGTCAACAGATTTCTACGTGTTAACTGTTTTTTAAAATCATTAAAGTTAATGAGAATATAATATGCCATCACAATTAAAATAAAACCTTCGGTAAACCTGGTGAAAAATGCCAGCACAAAAAATAAAAATGCAGGATAATAATATTTAAAATCCCTCTTCAATCCCCAGATGGTAAACAGCAAAGCCCATACACCAAAACAAAGGGCAGGAACATCTGTGGCACCAGTCAAGGCCCATGTAACAATCAATGAAAACATTGAAAAAATCAAGGAAGCAAGTAATGATACTTCCGAATCAAATCTTTCGTTAAACAACAGGTATGTTCCAATGATTAAAAATACAAAAAGAACTCCTGAAACAACAAAGAGGGATGTTTCACTAATAAAACCCATAGTGAATGGTATGGCAGTCAAAAGGGACAGGACAGGGGGAACGCTTAACTGACTGCCTATGTTATGTCCTGAAAAAAGCATGGCATTTCCCAGATATATGAATATGTCCCAATAACTAATGCTGCGAATAATCTGGGAACATAACAAAATAGCAGTATAAATAAACATAACTGCTGTAAGCAATACCAAATATTTATTATTCGTTAAATTCCCCTTCAAATCAAACATTTTCATCACTAATATCTTTTAAATTTATCAATATCCTCTTTAAGATCTCTCTTATATCCATCCGTATAAATATAATCATGTCCGTACTCATCAAAGTACTTGTTTTTGTAGATCTCAACAGTATCAAATCCTTCCAGCTTAATCATTCCCGGATAATCCACCTTCAAGGCACTGGTTGCATCTATATAATAACAACCCGCCATATGAGTATCGTTTAAGGTCAAAATCTCCTCCGAGAATTTCCATTGATACTCCACATCAGTGGTGTTTGGAACACCACGTTGACAGTAAATATTCAAATACCATGATACGGCCGGCCAATTATCGGAATAACATATTGTAGTGTTGTTTACATGTTCATGTTCAGCTAACCATTTACATGCATCACATATGTCCTCGTAGTCATTATCCGTTGGAAGCACGCTGACAAAGAACAGAGTGTTTGCAAGAAGTCCCAATATTATTACAACCGAAAGAATCCTTGACAGAGGAATATTCCTTATCAAAGCCAGACTATCCACTTTATCAAACACCCAATCCAATGCATATGTAATGAAGTATGCAAAAAACGGCAGAACTGTTATGAAGTAACGGTCGTTTTTAGTAAACAATATGGACTGAAATACCAGATAAATTACAAGCAGCGATATCATCAACAGCTCATAATCCAGATCCTTGATTTCATAGTCTTTTAATGTAATCCAGATAATGTAGAGTGATGCCAAAAACATCACTATGCTAATAATGTAGGATACATCTCCCAGACTAATCAGGAACTCTATCATAATTATTAAACTTACAATCAACAGTAACCATGATTTATTGGAAAAATCCAAATTGTTATCCTTCACACTTCTGGCAACTTTATAAAACAACACTACAAATGCCAATGCAAATAATGCAATGTAAACGTATGAAAATATTGAAGGTATGTTGCCCATAGGATTTACAATTGCATTGAATGTTTCAACGTAGGGAACGTTACTGATTAAATAGTTGGGAATGTGTTTAATGTAATACCAGCTGTCCGGCAAAAATCCTGAATCCATTACCACAGTATTTGAAACCGTTCCACTAAACTGTCCAAGAAACGGAAACGGCGTTCCCAAATGCAGGTTGAACTGGTATAAAAACCAGCTGATACTGACAACACCGAGTATTCCACCTATAATGATATGTTTGATTTCCTTTAAATCAATCCTGTTTACAAGCCAGTAGAATGCTATTGAAAAAATCATGACTCCCGCAGTATACCTTGAGAGAAATGCGTATGCGGCAATAGGTAGTGCAATATAATATATTCGATTATCATAGCGGTGGGCCAGAAGTATCAGATATATTGTAAGAATCGTTCCGGTAACTCCTATGATATCGTTTCCACCAATAGCAACCCATGAATAAAGCAGGGTAAACGTTGCATAGACAACACTTCCAACAAGACTTGTATTGTGATTGAACTTAAGTCTAAGTAAGAGGTAGAATGTTATGACTCCTATTATGTAGAATACAACGTCGATGTTAAATATTGCTTCTTGATATGGATGTCCGGCAAGAAGAAACATCTTTGAAAGAATCATAGGCAATACCGGTGAAATGCTCGGAACATCACCCCAACCCATCTTAGCAAAGTTTCTTCCGTTTTCTAAGTAAAGGTAGGTGTCCCAGTTTCCAATTCCTATATCATATTGTGCCATTAATTTGGGAACTGAAATAATTAATAGAAATATGCTAAGAAATGCAATGAAAATCAGATCCTTTTTGTTGGCAGTGATAAAATTTTTTACAGAATTAAGCAATGGAGTATCTCCTATCAAAATAATTTTTTTCATTATATATACTTTAATTTGTAATTAATAAAAAATATACTTAAAGTTTAGTTAAATAAATGAAAAATGAAATAAAATGTAATAAGTTTAGGGAATTTATTAAAAAATAAAAAAAAATAGTCCTGGTTAAATAATTAAATACGTTGTCATAAATGAAAATTTAACCAATACATAAATATAATATTTGTTTTTAAATTTTTCTTGTTATAATCCTATCTGACTAGAATTTTAATTTTATTGCTAATTGAACATCTGAAGCTTTCACTGTTTTTCTTCCTGAATGAGTTGCAATTTTTACAGCTTCTTCAGCAATTGCTTCACCTTGTTCGGTTAGAATTGCGGATAATTCAATTTTTGCATCTTTTGTTGCTCGAGGAGCACCACCATTTGATAAAATTCTGCCTATAGGTGCTATTGGTAAAGTTTCCATATTATCACTCCTATACAAATTAGTATATTTTTGTAGTATTTATAAGTATTGTTTTTTACATCACAAATCTATTTACTTTGTATTGGATTTTTTAAGACTTCATTAAATGTTATGAAAATAAAAGTCACTTATTAATTAGTTTTAAAACGATAGGCTAATTTATCTTAATTTTTTTTTAAATCATTAATTGAGATTTTTTAACAAAACATATTAACATAACTTATGTTTACTTTAACCATATTTTGAAATACAATTATACCGTTAATTATACAATTTTTAAGGCGGAAATAATTATTTTCATTTTTTGATTATGCTCTTATAGAAAAAAGACTCTACTATTTTATAACATTAATTTAACTAGAA
>OCVV010554354.1_pt1 | contig 10622 bp, 11 predicted proteins | sample 1539721 | NCBI WGS metagenome assembly OCVV01 (sample SAMN02144230, study PRJEB22623) | gut metagenome | biome: sheep rumen | host: Ovis aries | place: New Zealand
TTGAAAAAAGCCGAAGATAAAGGCGTAAAATTCTTGTTGCCTATAGACCATGTTATAGCAACAGCGGTAGACTTCGAAAAGAAAGAAGTTCCTGCCGGTGCAACGGTAAAAAATACCGACGGACTTGATATTGAAGACGGATTTATGGGAGTAGATGCAGGTCCTAAATCAATAGCAAAATTCAGCGAAATAGTAAAATCCGCAAAAACAATAGTTTGGAACGGACCGTTGGGAATATTTGAAGTTCCCGAATTTTCTAAAGGAACTGTTGAAATTGCAAAGTTGGTTGCGGAAGCAACAGATAAAGGTGCAATTTCCGTGGTCGGCGGAGGAGATTCCGTATCTGCGGTTAAGAAAGCCGGTGTAGATAAAAGAATTTCTCATGTGTCGACGGGCGGCGGTGCATCTTTGGAATTTTTGGAAGGTAAAGATTTGCCGGGTATAGCAGCCTTGCCAACAAAATAAAAATTTTATATAATCTTGTCCTGCATAATAATAAAAATTGTGCAGGACAAAAAAAATACTTGCAAGAAAAAAATTTTTTTGATACAATACAATAATTATGATACTTTATTACATTATAGTAACATTACATTTTATAGTTTGTGCAGCATTGATTGTTATAGTTCTTCTCCAAGCAGGAAAGAGCGGCGGAATGGCCGGTATTTTCGGCGGCGGAGGATCTGATCAGATATTTAGTGCTCCCAGCGGAATGGCATTTATAAAAAAGCTTACTGTAGGTTGTGCCATAGTTTTTATGGTAACATCTCTTACATTAACTTTGATGTCTTCAAGATTGAGCATGAAATCGGTTATTGATCAGGTTTCAAATATACCTATAGCTGCTACTCAGCAAGCGGCTGGTGAATAAAGCAGCAGGATTGCTGGGGTGGCGGAACTGGCATACGCGCACGCTTGAGGTGCGTGTCCTTAACCGGGTACGGGTTCAATTCCCGTCCCCAGCATATTAAAGGAAATTTGCGGGCATAGCTCAGTGGTAGAGCGTCTCGTTGCCAACGAGAATGTCGTGGGTTCAAGTCCCATTGCCCGCTCTTGAATATAAAATCAAAATTCAGTCGAAAGACTGAATTTTTTTTGTCTTAATGTTTGTAGTTTAAGATTTTTATTGAAAGTTCGAATGAATTATTTCTTGAATAGTAGGAAAACCTTTTTTATTAAAAGGAATATAATACAAAGAGGCAATTCTATTAATATTGCGAAATACATATAAATATTTGTCTTATAATCTTTTATAAAATTGAAAAAACTGTTTACTTTAAAGAAATGATTTTTAGAAGTTAAATTAAGAGCCAACATAGGAATTAAAACTTTAATCAATACTTTTCTTTTTTCCTTTTCATAGGACTTTTTTGATATCAATCCCTTGTTTAGATAATATTCATATATTTCTAAATATTTTTTTCCGTGAACATTAAAAGCATCTACGGTTCCTTCTTTTTTTATTCTGAAAGGATTATAAAAGTTTTTAATATAAACAGTTGCCATTTTATGCTTGTTTAATATATCTAATGTCCAATCCACCTGCATAAATTGGTTGTGTAAAAATCTATCTTTGTTTTCTATTAATTCAAAATGTTCCTTCCAACAGCCGAAGTTTGCAATCCAAGTGGAAGCTGTTGAAATAGAGTTAATAAAATTATCAATACTGTTAAAAGAAAATTCTTTTAGCGGATCTTTTAAATTAAATAACTTTTTTATATTCTTAGAAATTTGATTATGAATCAAAGAGTGAAAAAAAATAGGAGTTTTTTTGTCGATATTTTTTTCTATTTTGTTTAATATAATTTTTAAAGTATCCTGTTTAAAACCTACTATATCGTTGTTCAATTTTAAATATTCACCCGAACCTAAAGATAATGCTTCTATAAAATTTCTATCTGCAAAATCTGTCGGTGTCGTTCTTTTAAAATAATAAATGTTTTTACATTTGTTAGTCCATTCTTTTATAATTTCGGATGTATCATCTGTTGAACAATTGTCGGAAATAACAATTTCAACATCTCTTTCATTAAATCCGTCACTTTCAACAATAGATTTAATTGTTTTAATTAAATATTTTGAACGATTATATGTTGGAATACAAATTGACAATAACGGTTTGTCCGGCATAAGAAATCTCCATCTAATATTCAAGTAAGATATATGCTATAAAAAATATTAACAATTTACAATTTTTTATATATAATTAAGTAATATTATTATAATATTCCGGGAGATAAAATGAAAGTAGTTATTTTGGCCGGTGGTTTTGGAACAAGATTGTCGGAAGAAACAACTTTAATACCTAAACCGTTAGTGGAAATAGGCGGAAAACCTATTTTATGGCATATAATGAAAATTTATTCCTATTACGGGTTCAACGACTTTATTATTCTTACCGGATATAAATCACATTTAATAAAAGATTATTTTATAAATTATTATAATCGTTATTCCGATATTACGATAGATATGTCGACAAATTCCGTTGAAATTCATAAAACATATACGGAGCCGTGGAAAGTTACCATTTTATATACGGGTCAAAATACAATGACCGGCTCAAGAATTAAAAAAGCTCAAGAATATATCGGCAAAGAACAATTTTTGTTAACTTACGGAGATGGTGTTGCCGATATTAATATACAAGATTTAATAAAAGCGCATAATAATTCGAAAAAAATAATTACCATGACGGCAGTTCAACAAACCGGCAGATTCGGTGCTTTAGTAATAAAAGATAATAATATGATTACATCTTTTATGGAAAAGCCAAAGGGCGAAGAAAGTTGGATTAACGGCGGTTTTTTTGTTTGTCAACCTGAAGTTTTTAATTATATTCCTAATAATGATGATAATATAATTTTTGAAAGAGCTCCTCTTGAAAATTTAGCAAAAGATAATCAATTAAATGCTTTTAAGCATTTTGGTTTTTGGAAACCTATGGATACGTTAAGAGAAAAAGAAGAATTAACCGATATGTGGCAAAAAGGAAAATCTCCTTGGTCGGTTTGGCTTAACAAAAAATGACGATGTTTAATAATATATATAAAAATAAAAAAGTTTTAGTTACAGGTCATACCGGTTTTAAAGGCACTTGGCTTTGTTTGTGGTTGGAAATGTTAGGTGCAAAAGTCATAGGTTATTCAATTGATATTCCTACCAAACCTTCATTATTTGAATTAACAAAACCGAAATGTGTTGATATCAGAGCAGACATAAATGATTTTAAAAAATTAAAATCCGTAATAAAAAAATATAAACCGGAAATAATATTTCATTTGGCAGCACAACCGTTGGTAAGATTATCTTACGAAGAAACTCTAAATACTTTTAACACAAATGTCATAGGAACAGCAAATGTTTTAGAAGCAGTAAAAGAAAATAAATTCGTTAAAGCCGTAGTTGCGATTACAACCGATAAAGTATATCTTAACAACGAAACAGGAAAAGCATTTAAAGAAACAGATTCTTTAGGCGGTTACGATCCTTACAGTGCATCGAAAGCAGCTTGTGAAATAATAATTTCTTCCTACAGAGATTCTTTTTTCAATATAAAAGATTACGGCAAAACACATAAAACACTAATAGCTTCGGCAAGAGCAGGAAATGTTATCGGTGGCGGAGATTTTGCAAAAGACAGATTAATACCTGACTTTATTAAAGCCGTGCTTTCCGCTAAAAAACTGGAAATAAGAAGTCCGCAGGCAATAAGACCATGGCAGCATGTTTTAGAGCCTATTAGCGGTTATTTGATGTTAGGTGCGAATTTATTAAATGGTAAAAAACAGTTTGCAACCGCTTGGAATTTCGGACCCGAAAAGAAAGATACAAAAAACGTGGAACAGATAGTTAGAATTTTATGCAAAATTTTTCCCGGTGCTAAATATACTGTAACCAAAACCAAACAACCTCACGAAGCACATTATTTAAAATTGGACATATCAAAAGCAAAAAAAGAGTTGAAATGGGTTCCGAGATGGAACATAAATACTACTCTAAACAAAATTGTAGATTGGACAAAATCATATCAACAAAAAAAAGACATGAAAAAAGTTTGTGTTGAACAAATAAAAGAATTTTGCAAAACAAAAAAATGTTGAAAATTTTTGGAAAAAAATATGAATAAAAACGATACATTAAGAAATTCGGTAAAAAAAGCAGCAGGTTGTTATTTTAAATTTAATAAGCCAAAAAGAGATTTGAAAAAATATATTCCCGTTTCCGGTAAAGTTTTGGATGAGAAAGACTTATGCAATTTAATAGATGCTTCTCTCGATATGTGGCTTACCACCGGCAGATTTAACGATGAATTCGAAAAAAGTTTTGCAAAGTTTTTAGGTGTAAAGTATGCACTTACAACAAATTCCGGTTCAAGTGCAAATCTTTTGGCACTATCGGCATTAACATCTTATAAACTTGGGAAAAAACAAATAAAAAAAGGGGATGAAGTTATAACAGTCGCTTCCGGTTTTCCTACTACAATAAATCCGATAATCCAGTTGGGACTTGTTCCTGTGTTTGTAGATTGCAAATTGGAAACTTGTAATATTGATGAAAATAAAATCGAAGAAGCAATAACAAAAAAAACAAAAGCAATATTTGTTGCTCACACGTTGGGTAATCCTTTTAATTTAGATAAAATTTTAAAATTATGTAAAAAATATAATTTGTGGCTTATAGAGGACAGTTGCGATGCTTTGGGAGCATTGTATAAAAAACAAAAAGTCGGGACTGTAGGTCATATAGGAACTTTCAGCTTTTATCCTGCACATCATATAACTATGGGTGAAGGCGGAGCTGTTGTAACCAACGATTCTCTGTTGTATAGAATAATAATGTCTTTCAGAGATTGGGGAAGAGATTGTTGGTGTAAACCGGGGAAAGATAACAGTTGCGGAAAAAGATTTTCTATGCAATGCGGAAAACTTCCGTTCGGGTACGACCATAAATATACATATTCTCATATAGGTTACAACTTAAAAATAACGGATTTTCAGGCAGCGGTAGGTTTAAGTCAATTAAAAAAACTTCCTAAATTCTTACAGAAAAGAACACAAAATGCAAAATATTTAATGCAAAAATTAAAAGATTTGAAAAATTATTTTATATTTCCGAAAATTGAAAAAGGAACAGAACCGTCTTGGTTTGGACTTTTATTAACAGTAAAACAAAATAATAAATTTACGAAACAACAACTTGTTGAATATTTGGAACAAAACGGAGTAGGAACAAGGCAGCTTTTTGCAGGGAATATTTTGAGACAACCGATGATGACGGAAAATAATGTTCCTTTAAAGATAGGCAAATCTCCTTTGTTGATGTCAAACAAATTAACCGAAAAAGAATACAAAAAGTTACCCAATACGGAATACATAATGAACAACACTTTTTGGGTAGGTGTATTTCCTGAACTCGGTAAAAAAGAAATGGATAAAATTTCGGAATTATTCCATAAATTTATCAAGGGACATATTAAATAGAAAAAGGATTAACCGAATGAAATTTACAGAGTTAAATTTAAAAGGTGCATATTTAATTGAACTCGAAGATTTTAAGGATGGACGTGGTACATTTGCTAGACAATTTTGTAAAAAAGAATTTGCTAAACATGGCATAGATTTCAATATATGTCAATGTAATATTTCAAAAAATTATAAGAAAAATACTATTCGTGGATTGCATTATCAAAAAGAGCCTTTTTTTGAACCTAAAATTGTTTCATGTTTAAGTGGTAGTTTTTATGATGTTATTGTTGATTTAAGAAAAGAATCACCGAGTTACTTGCGATGGAGTGGTGTTAATATAACTTCAGACAATAATAAAATGTTATATATTCCGCCAATGTTTGCACATGGCTTTCAAACATTGGAAGATAACACGACTGTCTATTATCAACTTGGAGATTTTTTTAAATCGGAATATTATACGGGATTAAGATATAACGATCCTAAACTTGATATAAAATGGAAAAATTTTGGCTTTGAACCTATTATTAACGAAAGAGATAAAAATTATGAATTGTTGTAAAAAAATTCTAGTTACAGGCGCTACCGGACTTATTGGAAAAGAACTTGCAGAACCCCTTAAAAAAGCAGGATTCGATATTTTTGCAATCACAATAGATGAAAATAATCCCAATAATGGAATCCATTGGATAAAAGGAAATTTATTTGATGAGAATTGTATAAAATCTGTGATGGGACAAATTAAACCCGAGTATCTGTTGAACTTGGCATGGTGTACGACGGGAGATTATTTAAAATCAGATATCAATTATAAATTTTTAAATTCAGGAATCAATCTTTTAAAGTATTTTAAAGAAAATGGAGGAAAAAGGACTGTTTTTGCGGGAACTTGTTTTGAATATAAATTTAAAGATTCTCCGTTGAAAGAAACAGACGAACTTGATGTCGAAAAAACAGTTTACACTTTTTGCAAAAATAAACTCCATGAAATAGCAGAATATTTTTGTAAACAGAATAATATAAGTCTTGCTTATGGAAGAATATTTTATGTTTATGGCAGAAACGAAGATAAAACAAGATTGACAGGAATGATTATTGATAAACTTTCAAAAAATGAGGAAGTTATAATAAAAAGTGGGTACCTTTGTAAAGATTATATGTATTCAAAAGATATTGCCGGAGCTTTTGTTTCATTATTAGATTCTAATGTAGAAGGTTCGGTAAATATATGTACAGGAAAAGCAATTTCAATTCATGATTTTGCTTTGGAGATCGGCAAACAAATGGGAAAAGAAAAATTGGTAAAGTTTGAAGATGAAGCATCAAATCAACCACCAGTTATTGTTGGAGATAATTCAAGATTAGTGAGAGAAGTTTTATATAAAATTAAATATGATGTATATACCGCAGTAATGGATATGTCTTATGGAAAATAAAAAATCTCTTATATTTTTTTGTACTCATATAATAAATAAAGCTATTATCAGTGAATATAAAAAACTCGAATCTTCTTATCCAGAAAAATTTGATACTATTCTTGTTATAGATAACGAAACTACTAAGTTCGATTATGATTATGGAATATATAATTTAAATTTTTTTGGGCAAACAGTAAAATGTTTATTGTTTGATAAAAAATTAAATGATTATTTGTGTTTAGATTGTAAGTCAGTAAAAGATGATAAATTTGCTACTGCTATGTGGTATAACAGTGATTATAGGTATTATTATGTAAAATTTTTACTTCCGAATTATGAGTATTATTGGTATTTAGAATATGATGTCTTTTGTAACGGGAAAACATATAAACCTTTTTTAGAAAAGTATGATAATAAAAAAGAAGATTTATTAATTCCACATTTTAGAAAATTAAAAGAAAATGACGATTGGTGTTGGATAGATGGTTTGGATTGGATATATAAAGGAAAAGAGTTATATGGATTTTTTTTCCCTGTAAGCAGATTAAGTTCAAAGGCAATAGATTTTTTATATGAAAGAAGAAAGGAACATGGACAAATTTATAAAAATAATTGTGCAAAAAGTACTAAAAGAAAATGGATTTTTTGTGAACTTTTTGTACCTACAGAAATTATTAATGGTGGCTTTACTGCAGATAAAATTGAAGAAGAAAATATAAGACAACAAGTTTTTGATTTGAATATAGAAAGAATATTTGAAAAACAAGATTATAAAATTTATCATCCGGTAAAAGAAATAAAGCAAATGGAAAAAGATAAAGTTGTAACATTATATGAAAAGATAAAAAATTTTATTTGCAATAAATTTGCATCTTTTAGAATGAAAATAAAAGAATAAGATAAGAATAAAAAATGAAAGATATATATTTTACTATAGTAATACCTGTGCATAATGGTATGCCATTTATAAAAAAGTGTGTAGAGAGTGCATTATTACAGGATTATAAAAACTATAATATTATAATTTTAGAAAATTTGTCAAAAGATGGGACATTAGAATATTTGGATAATTTAAAATCTGATAAGATTACGATTATAAAAAGTGATAGGCTTTTAACAATAGAGGAAAATTGGGCAAGAATTAAAAATTTAGAGACGAATGAATATATTTCTATTCTTATGGCTGATGATTATCTTGAAAAAAACTATTTGTCTTCAATTTATGAAATGATAAAAAAACATCCTAAATGTAACATTTATAGATCAAATATAAATCTGATTGATGATAAATCCAAAAAATTTTTTAAATCAAAGATAAATGAAAAAATTACAATATATGACTATCTAGAAGGTCGGCTAAAACACACATACACAGAAACTGCAGCAGGTTATTGCATAAAATCGTCAAAATATAAAGAGATAGGTGGAATAGATTGTAAATATAAACTTATGCATACCGATGATAAACTTGTTATGGAGTCTATAGATGAAAATAATTATATGGCTGTTTCTCCAAATTATTCCGTGAATTATAGATGTCATACTGGGTCTGAATCTGGATCTCCTAATGTTAAAGCGGCTATTAATGGATATAATTATTGGCTTAATTGGATATATAGCTTGAATGATAAGAAACTTAATAAAATTGTATATAAATATCTCCCGTTTCATCTAATACAAATAGCACGTTTTTTTACTGCTGAAGAAATGAAAAGGCATAAAGAAATTTACCCTTTATTTGAAATTAATGAAAAAGATTTAACACATATATTTATATTTTATAAACTGACTATGACGAAGAAAATAAAACAAATATTAAATTTTTGTTTTGGGAATTATAAAGGAATTTAAAAAATGCACATAAATATTTGTTTTGCTACCGATGAAAATTATTTGAAATATATGGCGACAGCAATGGTTTCCATATTACAAACAGCAAATAAAGATGATGAATTACATTTTTATATTCTATGTGATAAAGTTTCTAATAATTCAAAACAATATATTAATTCATTAAAAAAATTCAAAGACTTTGGAGTTGAATTTTTAGATGTTGATATAAAAGATTTTATTTCTTTTCCTGCTGGTGGAAAACATATTTCAAATACAACATATTTTCGTTATAAAATATCTGAGTTATGCCGTGATATTTCAAAAATAATATATCTTGACTGTGACGTTATCATAAAACAATCTCTTGCAGAACTTTTTGAAACAGATATAAAAGATTATTATTTAGCCGGGGTAGAAGATATAGGATATTATTATTTAAGACAATATAATCCCGAATTTATATATAAGAGTAGTTTTTATATTAATGCCGGAGTTCTTTTAATAAATCTTAAACGCTGGAGACAAGATAAACTATATAACAAACTGATGGAATTTACAATTAAAGATGGAGATAAAATTAAAATCGGTGATCAGGATGTGATAAATGCTGTTTGTAGTGGGAAAATAAAAGAACTTGATTATAAATGGAATGTTCAAGATAGTTTTTATCGCTCAACTCCCGAAAGAAGATATAATCCTAATCGTAAAAAAATTATTCAAGCAGCTAAATTTCCGGCTATTATCCATTATACTTATAAGAAAAAGCCATGGAATACTATGTCGATGCCACGAACCAAAGATTGGCTTTATTTTGACTATTTAAGAATTGATAAGGTTTGGAGTTTAAAATTTATTAATGATTATTTTATAAGCACTGTGTGTTGTTGTTTCTATTATTTAAAAAATTTTATTAGATTTATTTTAGATATAAGAACAATAAAATATGAAAATGATTATAGGAAAGTTAAAATTTTATTTTTTAAAATTAAAAGGAAAAAATGAAAACAATATTATTAACCGGTTCAGGCGGATTCATAGGCAAGAATTTAAAAGAATATTTAAAATATAAATATAATCTTTTAACTCCTCGCAGCTTTGAACTTAATTTAACAAATTCGAACGAAGTTAAAAAATATTTTGAAGAAAATAAAATCGATTTTATAATTCATTGTGCATCGGTCGGCGGTGTAAGAGATGTTCAAGATAAAAATACAACCATTGAAGATAATCTTGCAATGATTGATAACATTTTAAAATATAAATCCGATGATACTCGAGTTATTTTGTTCGGTTCCGGTGCAATGTACGATAAATCAAGAAATTTACACAAAGTTAAAGAAGAAGAAATAGGTAAAGTTATACCTGAAGATTTGTATGGTAGATCGAAAATGTTGATTGCTGAAAAAATTAAGGAAAGAAGAGATTTTTTAATGTTAAACATTTTCGCTTGTTACGGATACGGAGAAAAAGAAACCAGATTTCCTACCTATGCAATTAAAAGTGTTATTGACGGTAAAAATATAGAAATAAATCAAAATGTTGTTTTCGATTATCTTTGGGTTGAAGATATGGAAAAAATTGTTTATTACTTTATAGAAAACGATGCTAAAAACAATATAATAAACATAACACCATCGCAAAGTATAAGTCTTTTGGAAATAGCCGAAATAGTTAATGCTTTTGAAAATAATAAAGTAAATATAACTGTAAAAAATAAAACAATGAATAACGAATACACAGGTGACAATTCTGTTTTATTATCGGAAATACAAAATTTAAAATTTACCGACATTAAACAAGGTTTAAAAAAATTATATAATTATTATAAACAAATAAAATAGAATAGGATATAAAAATGAATAATTTAGAAAAGAGAATGGTTCACACGTTAGAAAATTTAAGG
>OCVV011190332.1_pt1 | contig 10621 bp, 9 predicted proteins | sample 1539721 | NCBI WGS metagenome assembly OCVV01 (sample SAMN02144230, study PRJEB22623) | gut metagenome | biome: sheep rumen | host: Ovis aries | place: New Zealand
AGACAAGGCCACCTACTTTTATAGCCTGACTGTACGGACCAATAGCTGCTGGAGCTTCTTTAGTACTGATAACTGTCTTCATCTTTCTGTATATATTAGGTTACTAAACTTTCTCAAACGTCCTAAATCTCTTTCTCTTTTCTCTTTTCTATTTAATTATGCATTATGCATTCTGCATTATGAATTCTCTGCAAAAGTACATAATTTCTTTCAAACTACCGCTCTTTCTCGAGGATTTTTATGACATAACTATATGGAAAATTATAGAGGAAATCAAATTTTTCCACATAATATCATTGAAATTACGTTGATTAATTAACGTAATTCATGCGAAAAAAAGGTTTGTTGAAGATTAAGTTAGTATATTTTGCGAATACGTCAATGACATCTGACCTCAGCAGCATAGAGGTCTCATTAGTCGATTTCGTCAATCATACAACGTTCTACCTCTTTTTGATCACCATCATCATTTGCATTCGTCTTATGTTGATTATACTTTCGGTTAAACTCTGCCCATTCACGTGCTATTCTCGCATCTGTTTCACGAACATCCCGCAATGTTCCATGTGGGTCGGTAAACCATTGCTTGAGCCTAGGGTACACTCCCCATGCTATTCCTGCAATGATGCTCAATGCCCAAGCAATCGTAGAACCCATCCAATGTTCAACTGTCCATGTAAGAAAACGAACAATAGCGAAAGGTAAAATACCACGAAATATGATATCGAAGATCGTAATTCTAACAATGATTCGTACAAGAACCAATACAACAATCAACACGACAAAAGAAAAGATTACGAGAAAGAAATTTTCCATACTAGAATTTTTTAGTAAATTATTGAAGTTTCAGAAGTTAATTATAACGTGAGTATGTAAGGTTCTTGCATATGCCTCAAAGAAAGAATATATAAAGTGCGAAACAAAAACTCATTGCTTAATTTTCAATGCATAAAATTACTAAATTTCAGTCAACAGTGTAAGCTGTACAGTGTCAAGCTACAATAAAAATAGTATAACACGTTTTACTTTACACTCTCTTTATGTCAAAGATAAGAATATTCTTATCTACACATTCTTTATAGCGTCAAAATAGCATATGGCATCTGTGATGATATGTATACTTCCAACAACTAAAACAAGGTCAGAATCTTGTTTATTGAGTAAGTAACTTTTAATTGCGTCTGCAGGAGTCTGATAACATTCTCCAGGATAGCCCAGTATTGCCTTAACTTGGCTTGCCGAAATGTAGCCGTGCGACTGTGTGTAATAATATAGAGCATTTGAAGGAAAATACTTTACCATATCTATTTTACTTGGTCCTGTAAGCCCCATAATAATTATTAATCTATCATACAAATTACTTGCCATGATAGTAGCTACATATTTAAAAACGCTTTTTGCGCCCAGTTCATTGTCGCAAATATCAAGAATGATATCGGGTTTACAGTATACTTGCTCCCAACGTCCTCGTAGTTTGTAAAGCTGGCGATGTCCTGATACAGCCTTCTGAAAGATGTAAAAATCTGGGGTGCCTATATAATTTAGTTTTGACAAGAGTCCAACAGCCAACCAACAACAATCTGCATTGGCATGCAGATATGGCGTATGAATTCCATTTTTTTCAAATGGCTGAGTATCCGTTTTAATTTCATCAGTGTAGAAGATGGGGCAATTCCTATTCTTTGCAACATCAGAAAACACTTTTTTTAAAGATGCATCTATTCTCCCAACAACAACTGGGATCGTTTTCTTAATAATACCGCATTTTGCTTTAGATATTGATTCTAAGTCATGGCCTAACAGTGCGGTATGATCATAACCGATAGTAGTAATAATGGAAAGGATTGGAGTAACTATATTTGTTGGATCAAATTCTCCACCAATACCTGTCTCTATAATGGCATAATCGACTTCTTTTGAATAGAAGTACGAGAATGCCATGGCTACAAGAACTTGAGAATATGTGTCAAATGAATTTTGTCTGTTTTTATAGATATTATTACAAGAATAATCTATAACTTTCTTATAGAACTGCTCAACATAGTCCACAGATATCAGTTCACCATTAACCTGAATACGCTCTTTAAAATCTATTATTTCTGGTGACATATAAACACCGACCTTATACCCTGACAATTGAAGATATGATGCAACAATAGAAACACATGAGCCTTTCCCGTTAGTTCCAGCCACATGTATTATATTTAGTTTCCGCTGCGGATTGTCAAGAAATTCGCAAAAATCATTCATTTTACGTAGTGGCCATTGATGATGCCTACCATCCTTTGTTTCATAACTCGGATGATGAAGTGAATGAAGAAATTCCACAAAGCTAAAATATAAGCTTTGATCCATATGACTACAAATTGTCAATATATTGTTTAATCTTGCAAACAAGTTGCTCTTCTGTTACATAACATACAGGTTTGTTCATCGACCCATTTTTAGACAAGCACAAATAAGCACAACTTGCAGTACAAGCTGGTAGCCTGTTGCATTTCTTGCATTTGTCGAAATGGAATGGTGACCATGTTCTTTGATTGTAATATTCCGAGTTTTTTTTCATCAAACCATCTGCTATTTTTCCAATAGAATACTTCGATTGTCCAATGAGGTTATCGCATTTGTATACATCAAGATTGCAATCCACTATATAGCTATTACCACTATTGAGAGCACAAGAATGTTTCTTCCCGAAGGCTCCATAGTGTAATTGCTTTCCATACTTTTTAAAAAGAGGTTCTAATTGAGGTCTGTATTTCAAAATATAATCATTGTCAGAAATACAATCAGAGACGCGTTCCTTATTATTACCTGCTGCCCTCAATAATCCAACATAGATATAACCAACTTTATCATACACATCAGCAAGAACCTCTTCTAATGTGTCGATGTTATTCTTGTCAACATTTATTCGCAAATCTATGTTTCTTTTTAGTCCATGTTCATTTATAAGATTTATTGACTTAAGAATTTTATCATAAGTTCCAGCCTCGCTTTTATAAATACGTCGTTGATCATGAAATTGCCGACAACCGTCCATCGTTATCTGTATTCTCATATTACTTGGAACAAACAACTTTTGTACAATCTCAGATGTAATTAATACCGCATTTGTTGATATTTTTGATTCAAATGCAATTCCAATCTCTCGGGAGAGTGTATGTAAAGCATCACACAACATTATACATTCTTCATCGCATAGCAAGGGTTCCCCTCCAAATAACACCAATGATAGTTTTTGGTAATGTCGATTAGCGCTTAATTGATTCTTAGTGAACTCAATTATTTGATATACATCTTCTTTATTTATTCTTTTATTATTTGAACTTTCTTCAAAACAATATATACATCTAAGATTACAACTATATGTAGGAACAAACACAATCCTTAATTCATCTTTGAAACCACCATATTGAGCCTCGTTATAGTAACATTCATAAACTGAAGTCTCATTAAGTTCATCATCAACGATTATTCCTTGCTTATAAAGTTGGCCCTGCAAGTCTGTTGAAATTGTGTCTATTTCCGAGTTTTTTAACAACAAGAAAGTCTCTTCATCTAATACAATCAACGATGTTGTAAGAGTATTATAAACATAATTTCTTTCTTTATGTTTAAAATAAATATTATAAAACGAAGTTTTCATTGTCAATTACAAGTAGAAATTCATGAAAGGTAGGGGCGAGATTTTGCCCCCACCAAACTGATACTTAATCACACATGTTGTTACATGGGTTGCAATAGTCACTGCCACACACAAACTGAGAATCAGTCTTTTCGTAGGCGACGCTAGGCTTAATTACTTCAACCATATCTATTGATATAAAAGATTAGTTCCTACTCTATTAAAGCTTTTCGGATTTCGCTTTTATCTTAAGATTGTAAAATATTCATATTTTCACTAACTCTCTTGCAAATAGTTTTATTAAACTTTCCAACCACACCATTTATTTCTAATATAGTATTTAGACAAGAAACAGCAGATAGAATTTTTTGATATATTTCTTCATGATTGAGTATTCTGTAAGTATATGCAATCGATAGTATGTCATCCATCTTAAAATTCTCATTTTTACCATTAAGAGTCATATTATGATTGTTCCGTTCGGTTATTGGATATGAAATATCATATGCAGGAGACAATGACCATTTTCCAGTAGCATCCATTATAAAAGAAAAGTTTCTAGCATGATCATCAACGTTATGAGTTACAATGTTAAACAATAAGCGCCTATACAATTCAATTATGTCTTCTCTTGTTAATTTCAGCTTTTCTGCTATTTCGAACAGATCTTCATAGCTTGAGGATTGGGGTGATAATGCTGCCAAAGATTGCACATGAAGTTTCTTGTTGTTGGTTCTATCATATCTTTTGGTTAGGAAATGATAAGCACCGTCAATAGAAATTAACTGGGAAGACATCATTTTAATACCTGCATTTGTCGCAATTTGGTAATATGCCATTTCTATTTCTGCCCAACAAGTATTCAAGTCTCCAATTTTAAGTATATAGTAATCATAGTTAATCCCTTGTTCAATTTGCCCGGATCTAACTTCACCAGTATCTCGGCAGATTGCCAGCAAAACTTTGGGCCTTAATCCGACAGAGCAAGTACCAAGTGAACTTATTGATTCTAAATCTGTTTTGAAAAGTGATGGAAGTTTAATACTTCTTAAATATTTTTCGTAATCGTCAGCCATCTGGCAGAACCAATATAAGTCACTCTCTTTGTTAATGTTTTCACTTGGTTGATATTCTAAGGCGCCTAAACATCTATTGCGAATATATGCAAGTTTCTCAATAGGAGATATTCCCTTAGACAATTTGTTGTTACCTTTTAATTGAGTATTCAAAAAACCTCTTTCCCATGAATCTGGCAATGACTCGAACAAAAAAGATGGAAGCAACTTATATATTGGTTTCACCTCCCCATAAAAATAATTGCTTTTTCGAGCTATTTCTTTGTCAGCAATAATTGGAAACACATTTAAATCATCATTAAAATATGATTCTGTAAATGAAAAGAGAGTATTATTAATATTTGGACACCAGTGTAGTTCGCCAATACACTGTCCCCACAAATTAACTAAAATAGAAGTATTATTCATTTGTATGGTTTGCTTGTGTTAAATGAATAGTATTTATATCTTCCTTATCTTATAGAGTTCCTCAAATATGGAGACAGACCCCAATACTCTTTCCTTCATAGTGAACACTTGCAAAGGGCATCTTTCCTACATTATTATTACGCCCCATATTAACATAAAAAAACGATTCGATTAAATAATTAGTAAATAAATTTATCTATATATGAAATATTAGAGTTACTCAGATACTTAGGAGCATTTTGGGGCAATTCTATATATCCTTCAAATCCGTTTTGTACATAGCGTCCAGGTGCCTTCACTGAAATGGCTTTAGCAGGATTACCAGCTACAGTAGAGTTTTCTGGTATGTCATCAACAACGATTGATCCTGCTCCTATTGTCGCTTGATTGTTGATTTTAACGTCCTCAACGATGGTTGTATTAGGACCTATATAGACATTATCACCTATTTCCGCAGCTTTTCCATGATTAGACCCAATTGTAGTATAATGACATAAATTACAATTATTGCCTATAATTGTTGTCGGGTTTACTATTATACTTATTCCATGTCCAAGGCATAAACCATATCCAATCTTAGTTGAAGGATATATTTGAATTCCATATTTTCGGGATAGCCTGCGATGCATATAGTTAGCAATAGGAGAAAATAAATTACTCTTTGACGCAAAACGAAGCCAAAAACAATATGTAAAGCTATGATTCCATCCAAACAATATGTCTTTCAAAATATTGGTAACTGTTGGTCTTCTTCCGTAACGAACATAATCACTCTGAACAAACCGCCAGATAACTTTAATATTATCAAATATGTTCATATAATAATTAACAAGATATAAATATCTTCCCTGTCCGTGCAGTAATTACTTTATTACAAAAATCACATTTTTTAATTTCTATATCATTTAGGGAGTCAATATAAGAGTCAAAATCAAGATAGTCATATATGTCTAAATTATAGTCTTCATTACTTGCATTAATTACAACTATAGCTTCTTTTGTTTTAAGATTTGGCATAGTATAAGACATGCAATCTATTCTTTTGTAAACATATACAAAATTATGACCTCTTTTTATTGTTTTCCATCCGCCATATGATAACCAAGGATTATTTTCTCTTAAAGTTATCAATTTCGTATAAACATCTTTCAACTTCAATCTTTTTTCCACTATATTTGGTTCCCATTGAGAAACATCCCATTCCATACATTTTCTGCAATCAGGGTCTCCTTCTCCTTCCATACCGATTTCTTCACCATAAAAAATCATTGGGGTCCCGACAGAGGTAAATAATAATATTGCAGCAAGAATATTTAAATCAATAGAAGCACTGTAATCATAATACTTATGGATGCTTGTCAATATTCTTGGTGTGTCATGATTATTTAAATAATTAATAATTCCTGGATATAATGTTGATGGATATTGATGCCATAATGATTGTAAATGTGTGTCAAGTACATCAGATGTCCATTCACCTACTATAAACTTTATTACACATTCTCTCCAGTGATGATTTGTTATACCAGATAATTTGTTATCACCAATCCATTTATGTCCATTATGTAAAATTTCTCCTAAAAGCCATGTGTCTGGTGAAACGGCTAATAATCTTTCTTTCAATTTTTTAATGAACGATGTACCTATCTCGTTTGCTACATCTAGTCTCCATCCATCATTTTTAATTTTGTTCGTCCAATAGACTGCAGCATTGATTAAATAGTTTGCACATTCATCGTCTTCAGTATTCAGTATAGGCATATGTGAAAGATTTGCGAACCCACGCCAATGATTATTGTCTTCCCATTCAACCCAATTACTGTATTTCGATTCTTTCCCGTTCTTTTTTAAATCGTCAAATATATTAACAAATTCACCATTATCTCCTTTTACCTTTAAAGTATCACTGCAATGATTAAAAACTCCATCAAGGACTATGCGTATTCCTTCTTTATGTGCAATTTCTACTAGATTTACCAAATCATTATCATTTCCAAACATTTTGTCAATCTCATAATAATTTGTTATATCATACTTATGATTAGAAGGTGATTGGAATAGAGGAGTCATATAAATACAACCTATTCCAAGTTGTTTTAGATAGCACCCATCAAAAATAATAGAATGAATGATACCCTGCAATGTTCCTCCAAATTTTGAAAGATGGTAAAAATCATTTGATGGCGGCCGCATTGACCACGGAAGGCACCCCTCAGTATCTTTGTGCTTTCTGAATCTGTCCACAAATATTTCATAAATCGTGCTTCCTACGAGCCACTTTGGAACAGATGGCAGGTATCTATTTGCTGCGCCTTCGCTTATCATTGGTATTATGAATGAAAAAGGCAAAGCCTCCTCAAGACAATCATGTTCACCTACTTCTGAAAACCAATTATTACTCGTTTCTGTTACACCTTTTATTAAAAAACTAATGTCTCTTTTTCTTACGTTTAGAACCACATCCCAGATATCAAAGGATCTGGTAGATGATAATAGATAAGCTTCATCCAATAAATATGCATCGTTCGTAATATATCGATATTGCCACCTTATCCACATGGAGCCATATTTGCTCGGTGGAGAGAAAAGAACGATACGTATATTTTCTTTATCTAGCAGATATGCAGATACAGATACGTCTGAAGTTCTGTCGTTTTTTATAATGTAATATGACATTATCTAGAACTTAAAACTATCTGATCCAGTAATACATCTGCATTTTCGCATGTAATTGTCATGTTCAAAAGTTCTGCTTTCCCTAAAGAGCAGCCTTTACATGCGCTATCCAATAATTTTCCCCTCTTTACCAATGACCTCATCTCTTTAGCTTTAGGTGAGTTCCAAATTTCTCTAAAATTTTGATTATGAAGGTTGCCAATAATGGGTTTATATGTGAAACAGCAGATTGAAACATCACCATTTGGGCGAATTTGCGACATTGACCATAGCCCAAAGCAAGTTGTAGGAATGTCACAATCATTAGAAAGATTATACTTTGATACGTATTCTTTTATCTTATTGTCAAAGATTGGATTGTAACTTCCAGCTAATGCAATGCCATTTTGCTTTGCTTTTTCTATAAAATCATTAATTTTATTTTTCACCATTTCTTGATTTTCTTGGTTGAAGGTCATATCCTTGGGCGCAAAATCGAAAGGATTTATTATAGCCCCGCCAAGTTCTCCAGCACCATGCTTAAGAGCAAAATCAATCATATCTTCTAAATGATCTATATTGTATTTTGAGATAACACTGTGGAATCTAAGTAGCAAGTTTTTATTTCGATATTTCTTAATCAATTTCAAGGTTTCCATAATATGATTATATGAACCTTTTATACCTCTTGATTTATCATGCTCTTCTTCGTAACAGCTATCCAAGGAAATAGTCAAGATGTCTATATTCTTAATTATTTCAGGAGCATTTTCAGGCACAAATAAAGTTCCGTTTGTCCATAAGTGACAGGTCATTCCTTGTTTTTTTATGGATTGGAGTATCATTACAATATCTTTTCTAAAAAGAGGTTCTCCTCCTCCAATCACAAGAACCTGTTTTACCCCCATCTCACCTAAGATTTTTATGTTATCAATTATCATATCTGTAGGCATTTCATTTTCCAAGTGCTTATGGAAATCCTCTTTGTGCGTTCGGTCACACATAGGACAATGCATATTGCATCTTATTGTCGGTTCAATTGAAACCGTAGCAGGTGCTTTTTCACCTGTCTCGTTAATCCAAGCTTTATACAATATGTTCATTTCTTTATTAAATTATTACATGTGTGTTTTTAGATATATAATTTCTACCAATTCCACAATTCGTTTTCTGCCCATTCTTCAAGATTAAGTTCGATGTCATGTTTATAATATGGTTTCCAATAATTAATTAGTGCAAGCGTCAAACGCTGACTATCATTTATATTCATTGAAGACAGTTTAGATGCTAACTTAAACCTGTCGACCTCCCATTTATTGGCAAAATAAGAAGTTCTGGGGTCTGATGGATTATTTAAAAGACTTGCAGCATTTTTGTAGTATACTGGACACGAATACTCAATTGCATCATAGATGTCATCGCAAAGAAAATCAGCTAATAAGCATAGTTCGTATGGTGTAAACCTTGATGTCATGTTTTAACTATCATAATTATTCTATAGTTTTAATAAATGCCGTAGGGATATAGGCGGTAGAGACTAAACCTACATTGGTCAATGTTATTATCACACGTTGTTGGCCAGATACCCTGGCAACCCTTCCTTCAACCCCTTTAAAGTTTCCATCAGTAATCTTCACAATATCACCACTTTTGAAATGGCACTGTGACTCATTGACAAACTTCAAATGTTCACTTTTTTTGCTGGTAGCTATGATGAAGTTCTCCATTTCTTTACAGGAAATAGTTAATGGGGGATTCTTCTTATTTTCATTCAACTGAAAATGATTATAATAAAAGGTGAGGTAGGACAGAGCTGGGGTGTTTTTTACATACTCCTTCGCTTTGTCTTCAGTGGTATATACGAAAAGAAGGTTCGGGATTAAAGTCTCCAGAACCTTCTTTTGCTTACCATTTACCGACTTGCGAGCATAACGCTTAGCAATATAAACAAATGTGCCGTCTTCTACAATATAGTCTGATGCCCTGTCTTCTCTACCATAAGAGGCACGGAGCACATACCAATTTTTGTCAGGTGCAGGCATATATCTTACCGACACCCCGATTCTTGTGCTTTTAGCTTCGGGGATAGTCTCAGGAGTAACCCTGACACCAGGAGGTTTAGTCTGACCTCGTCCAGTTTCCACATTAGACAATGTGCTCATATCGGACCTCTTTTTGTGTCGTCGTTTTAGGCTCGATGCTTGACACAAAAAAGCGTGGAATCGTCTTGTTGTCCATTCCACGTATCGAGGCTCTTGCATTGCCTATTGAAATCGAACAGACAACGTCAGAGCCCACGCCGATATGAATATAGTTCCCCTAAGGCCTATAGGAACAATACTATTAGTGTTCCATATTGACCAAGGGGGTGCGTATAAACACATCCCGGGGCGTCTACCGTTGCTAAGTCCAAGATTTCAATCGATTGTTTGCAAGATTTCGATACGTCTCGAACAAAGCGCCTTCGTAAACGCCTTTTTATGTAATGACTCTCTTCCCACCTCATACGGCTTTACCTTCGGTGTTATTCAAACAACTTTTGGCTTTTCCGATGTAGCCCGCCTCTGTCGGTATCGCATTTCTGATTCCTCCCTTGGCTCGGCGTAGGCTGTCTAATTGATAAGATGGAGCAGAATACGTCTGCAATATCAATTCTTGATAGACATCAAAGAGTCAAAGGCAAATATACAGAAAATAAATCAAATAAATGCATAAAAGTTTAATTTTCTTTAAATTATTCACAATTTTTCACACATGAATCCACGTCATAGCGAGGACGGCGTGTGCCGTCCCCGCCGCGTGGTGGCGGAATGTCAGAAGCCGAACTTAGCCCTCTGCCTCGGTGTCTCTATCG
>OCVV011200422.1_pt1 | contig 10621 bp, 10 predicted proteins | sample 1539721 | NCBI WGS metagenome assembly OCVV01 (sample SAMN02144230, study PRJEB22623) | gut metagenome | biome: sheep rumen | host: Ovis aries | place: New Zealand
AAGAACGAGGAAATATCATTTGCAGGCAAAGGTTCAGGTTTCTTAGCTCTTGATAAGAATGGTGATGGCAAGATTAATGATGGCTCAGAATTATTTGGCACTAAGTCAGGAGATGGATTTAAGGACTTAGCAACCTATGACGAAGACGGCAACGGCTGGATAGATGAGAACGATAGCATTTTCTCAAAATTAAAAGTATGGACTAAAGATGAAAATGGCCAGGATAGGCTTGTTGATCTTAAAAAAGCAGATGTTGGAGCAATCTATCTAAAGAATGCTGATACTCAGTATAGCTTAAAAGACAACCAGCATAATCTTAATGCAGAGATTAAGAAAACAGGAATCTATCTAAAGGAAAGTACAGGAGTAGTAGGCACACTTAATCATGTTGACCTTGTTGTGTAAATAAGTTATTAAAAAGATTAAAAGGAGTGGCGATATGAAGGTAAATCAAAGTAACAATGAAATGCAAAATATAGCATTAAAAACATCAGGTACACAAAAAAACAAGGTTGACAAAGCTAATAAAAAATCAACCTCAATTAATGGGAACTCTCTGAAAATAACTAATGATCCTATGAGTGTAAAAAGGGCACAGGCTAAGAAACAAGCTCTAAAGATTATTGGTGATGCTTATGATGCTGATAAGAAGATTGATGATGATCTTGAAACAAGAAGAGGAAAGATTCGTCAGTATAAAGAGGTTATAGGTGAGAATAGAAAGGCTATCAAAGACTTAGAGAGCCAGAGAAAGGCTCTTCGAGATGAATATGGGGTGGACCCGGATAGCCAGGAAGAAAAGGACTTGGAACTTCTGGCAAAGGAAAAAGAGTCACATTTCGCTGGATCCAAAACTATTCTTAGTTATGAAGAACAGGTGAGGGTAAAGGAGATAAAAGAAAAGGGGCTTTCTGAGTATCAAGAACGTTCCCTTGAACTTAAAGGATATGAAGAACCATACGCAGCAGATGAGTATGAAGCAAGGCAAGGTGTAGTTACTGAAAATGCAATAATAGTAAAAACTAAACTGGAACGCCTTAAAGATGATCCTATGGTTGATGCTAATAAGGAAGCTGAAAACATCATGGATGAAGCTAACAAGGATATTGCTCAGATAGCTATGGCTGAAGCTAAGGACTATGTAGAAGAAAAGCAGGAAGAGGAGAAAGAGAAGGCCAAGGAGCAGAAGGAAAAGGCTGAGGAACTTCAAGAAAAAATTGACGAGGCCAAGGCAAGAAGAAAAGAAGAAGAAAAATTAACTGAAGAAATTATTGAAAATGCTCAGGAAATATCGGGGCCAGGAAGTAAGATTCAAGAAGCGCAGCAAGAAGTAAAAGATATGATGGACAGGATGAAGCTTGTTGAAGAGGATGTAAAAGGCACTAAAGTTGATGAGAAATTATAGGAACAGTTTCCTAGCCTTGGGTAGAAAAACAGGGGATTAACATATGCATTTTGTTAAGGCAAAAGGAATCATATCAGGTAATAGTAAATTCCAGGGGATGAATATCTATCGTGGATGTTCCCATGGCTGTATATATTGTGATAGCCGAAGTAAGTGTTATCAGTTTACCCATGCATTTGAAGATATAGAAGTTAAGGAAAATGCACCGGAGCTTCTTGAAAGAGCATTAAAATCCAAAAGACAAAAGTGCATGATTGGCACAGGGGCCATGTCAGATCCATATATGCACTGTGAAGAAAAACTGGAACTTACCAGAAGATGTCTAGAGATTATCAATCGATATGAATTTGGAGCCTCGGTGCTAACAAAATCTGACAGAGTGCTTAGAGACATAGACCTGTTAGATGAGATAAATCAAAAAACAAAAGCAGTAGTTCAGATGACTCTAACTACCTATGACGATAAATTATGCAGTATATTAGAGCCTAATGTATGCAATACCAAAAGACGTATAGATGTCTTAGAGGAGATGGAGAAAAGAGGTATCCCTACCTATGTGTGGATGACACCTATACTGCCCTATATTAATGACAATGAAGAGAATATTCAATCGATTCTAGAAGAGTGTGTCAGAGTAGGAGTTAAAGGAATCATATGTTATGATATGGGGCTTACTCTTAGAGAGGGAGACAGGGAATATTATTATCAGGCTCTGGACAAGCATTTTCCGGGGATGAAGGAAAGATATATTAAAAACTATGGCAATGCTTACCAGCTGCCTAGTCCTAATAGGGATAAGCTGATGAACCTGTTTAAAGCCTATTGCAAGGACCATAATATTATCTCAGACCCTAATAAATGCTTTTACAGTATTGCAGATATGCCAGAAAAAAATGTGCAGCTAAGCCTTTTTGATGGACTATAATTAGTGATTTACATAAATACTGTTAATATTCGTTAAAAATAAGTATAATAATAGGTTAGGAGAGAATTTTTCACTTTTTATATAAAGGGAATTGGGGAAATGAAAAGTTTAAAGGGACTTATTAACAGGATACAAAGTTATATTTTAAATCCTGATGTAAATATGACTGAAAAATCATATATGTTTTTTTCAACTGTGGTACTTATAGCTTTATTTGTTGCAGTACCATGTGGTCTTATAATGAGAGAACCATTTATTGCAACCATATCTACTTTGTTAGGTGCTATAGCATTTACTATCTATGTTTACGTTTCCTATAAAAAACACTTAATCCAAAAAGCAAGAATAGTTTTATCAATCATAGTTGTATTTGTTTTCTTACCGGCTATGTTTTTTACCAATGGTGGAGTATCAGGCGGAACACCAATTTGGCTGCTTCTTGGAACTATATATGTAGCATTTATACTTGATGGTGTATTTAAGTATATTATGCTTTTCTTAGACGTTCTGGTAACTGCAATATGCTGGATAGTTGGTTATTATTATCCAAGTACTGTTGTGGAGTATTCAAGAGAAGGAGACTTTATTGATACAATATCAGCTCTGTATATTGTAGGTGGAATTGTTTTCATTCTTACAACTTTCCATGTGTCTATGCTTAGAAAAGAAGAGGCAGAAAAAACCTCTCGCAGGCTTTTCGAACAGACTGCAACAGCTCTTGTAAACTCAATCGATGCCAAGGATGAGTATACCCATGGTCATTCTGCCAGGGTTGCCGATTATTCGAAAAAGATAGCAGAGTTTGCCGGCAAAAGTTCAGTGGAATGTGATGAGATATATTATGTGGCACTTCTTCATGATGTTGGAAAGATAGGTATACCTGTAAGTATTATCAGTAAAAAAGGAAGACTTACAGATGAAGAATATGAGATGATAAAGCAGCATCCGGTACTTGGTGCCAAGATACTTGAAAGCGTTAACGAGTATCCTAATCTTGCCATTGGTGCAAAGTATCATCATGAAAGATATGATGGTAAGGGATATCCAGAAGGGCTTAAAGGAAAAGAGATTCCTGAAATTGCCAGAATCATTGCTGTAGCTGATGCATATGATGCTATGACATCCAACAGAAGCTATAGAGCAGCTATTCCTCAGCATATTGTTAGAGAAGAACTGGTAAAAGGTATAGGAACACAGTTTGATCCTGACTTTGCAAGAAGTATGATCCGTATGATTGATATGGACATCGAATATAAGATGAAGGAGAGCGTATCCGGTGCAGCTGCTTCAAAAAGTAATGGGGTTCACTGCGAAAGTATCTATCATGACTGCACAGATGGTATAGGTGTTACCAGAAAGAAAACTGACATACGCTTCTTAAGCAGACCTGATAATGAAGCTGCTGATGGGCAGGGCTTCCCAACTATTATAGTATTTGACTCTCTTGATGCTAAGGTTCATCCCGGAGAGGAGAATAACAAGGATTTACTTTACTTTGAGTATGCTCTGATTAGAGCAGATGGAGCAGTAATAGAGCGCAATGTTCGAAAGAGTGAAGTCAGATTCCATGATGCTCCGGCTAATCCTCAGTGGAATGATGCAAGTATATCTGACAGAGGCCTTATGTATAAGGTTGAAGCAGTTAGAAATAGAGATCATGTAATAATATCAGTTACAAGTGAGAAGAGATGTTTTGATGTTATACTTGCTCTTCCAGACACATCCCGTTACGTTTCTCTCGCATTTTCTGGGGAACGTTGCAACATCTATAATATAAAAGTTGATACAGATACAGTTGATACAGAGTTTGAAGCTATTCCACGTATCGCTGAAGAAATTAGTTACACAAAGAATTGTCCAGTTGGAGATATTCCTAATATAGAGATAGATGGACCTAGATTTGCAACAACCAAGGGTATCAGACTGGATGAGGATATAACTGTCAGGTTTCATGCAGTCAGCTATCCTACAGCCAGACTTGTTTGGCATTGTCCTTATTTTAGTATTTTTACATCTTCGAATGGAAGAGTTGATGCGGAGGATTTCAGAGAATTCTTGCTTCTAAAGATGGATGGAGAAAACTGGAAGTCAGAAGAACCTGTTGAGAACAATGTTATAGTTAATCAGACAGAGAGTTTTAAAAGCTGGAATGAATGGATGGACAAATGCAAGCAGGGACTTGAATGTAAAATATCTATTCGAAGAGAAGGCAATAAGATAACTATGAAGACTGAAAATTTAGGTATAGCTCTTGATAGTACTACAGTAATATTAGATGGTACAGAGGAATTATATTTTGCTCTTACAGGAGATCAGTGTGCTATATCTAATATACGTTTATCTAAAAATTAATATATAGATAGCAAGTTTTATTTGAAAAGTTTCGATATATAGATAACAAAGTAAGTGATATAATAATTGAAATGTGGTATAATGTAATACACCATAGAGTATATACGCTGTAAGGGGAGGTGTCATTATGAGAATTTCAAATACAAATACTGACCTATCGCCATTATTTGCAACTAGTAAAACAGACAGCATATTCGATTCTATTGATCTTGGAACTTATGATTCAATCAAGAATGGCAGCTATAATAAACTGCTAAAGAATTATTATGCAGAGAAGAAGAAAATAGAATCAGAACAGGTAGATAAGACTTCTAAAGAAGATAAGAAGACTGATACTACTAAGAAAACAGATACAAGCAAGGATACTGATAAGACAGGGCTTTCAACTCTTAAGAAAGATGCTGATACTCTTAAGAAATCAGTTGATAAGCTTGCAAGTGATGACTTGTGGAAACAGACCGCAGGCGTTACAGATAAGGATAAGATTGTAAGCGCAGTTAAAGATTTTGCTGAGAATTACAATGATGTTCTTAGTCAGGCTTCGAAAGTTAATAACAAAGATGTTAGCTTGGATGTAGGTTATATGAAAGATATGACTAAAACATTTTCCAAGGTGTTTGATAAGGTTGGCATAAACGTAGGCACTGACGGCAAGCTTTCAGTAGATGAAGATAAGCTTAAGAATGCTGATGATGCAACATTAAAGAATCTATTTAATGGAGCTGCAACATACGGTGCTCAGATTGCTGACAAAGCAAATAACATTTCAAATGATGTAATTAGAAACAATAGCCTATATGGTAATGGTGGACTTATTACTGATTCAGTAGCTGGTTTATTTGACAAGGGAATATAAACTGGCAGACAGACAACAATCATGTTACTATTAAGACGCAATTTTCAAGGATATTGGAAGTTGCGTCTTTTTTTGCGGCGTAGTTTTGAATCATTTTTATTTGAGGAATATAGATGGAAGATAATCAGAATATGGAGACGGGGCATAAGCGAAGAGTTCACTATAGCGGTAAATACCCTAAAAAGTTCAGTGAAAAATATAAAGAGCATAATCCTGAAAAGTATAAGGAACATATGCAGCATGTTATTGATAAGGGTAACACTCCTGCTGGTATGCATATATCCATAATGGTAGATGAGGTTCTTGATGCGCTTAAGATTAAGCCGGGTATGACAGGTCTTGACTGTACTTTAGGATATGGCGGCCATACTAGTAAGCTTCTTGAAAAGTTAGAAGGTAGTGGACATCTTTACTCTCTTGATATAGACCCTATAGAGATAGTTAAGACAACAGAGAGAGTAAGGGCAAAAGGCTTCGGAGAGGATATTTGGACTCCTATACATACTAACTTTAGAAATATAGGGCAGGTAGCTAAAGAACACGGACCTTTTGACTTTATTATGGCTGATCTTGGAGTATCTTCCATGCAGATAGATAACCCTGAAAGAGGTTTTTCCTGGAAGGAAGATGGACCACTAGATCTTAGATTCAATCCTGATAACGGAGAATCGGCTACAGATAGAATAAAATCTCTATCAAGAGATGAACTTGAGAATATGTTTATAGAGAATTCAGATGAACCATATTCTCATTCAATTGCCGTGGCTATTGAAAAGAGGAATCGCGCTCATAAGTTTATTACTACAACAGGAGAACTACGAAGTCTTATCGAAGAGGTTGTACTAAACGAAAAAGGTATAAAAAGTCTTGATAAAGACGGACAGAAAGAAGCAGTTAAAAAGTCATGTACAAGAGTGTTTCAGGCTATCCGAATAGATGTTAATCAGGAACTGGATGTTTTATATGAATTCTTAGAGGCACTGCCAGATGCTCTTGCTTCAGGAGGTAGAGCAGCTATTCTTACATTTCATTCTGGAGAAGACCGCCTGGTTAAGCAGTTTTTTAAGATGCATAAGAAAGATGGTATATATTCTGAGATAGCAGATGATGTTATCAGGCCATCTAAGGAAGAGTGTTATCGCAATCCAAGAGCACATTCTACTAAGCTTAGATATGCTGTTAAAGCATAGTTCTATAACCTAAATATGAAAGGCAAATGTTATGAAAAACAAAGTGGAAAAGACCAATGTCTGCAGAGTATTAGATGCTAAGAAGGTTCAGTACCAGATGCATACATATGAACCTGATGGAAGTCTCACAGGACAGGAGATAGCAGATATTTTAGGTGAAGATCCATCACATGTATTTAAGACTTTGGTAACAGTTGGTAAAACTGGAAACCATTATGTGTTTGATGTTCCAGTTATGATGGAACTTGATCTTAAGAAGGCAGCAGCTGCTGTTGGAGAAAAGAACATAGAGATGATTACCCAAAAGGAACTTCTTCCGCTTACAGGCTATGTTCACGGTGGATGTTCTCCTATAGGTATGAAGAAGCAGTTTACAACTGTTATGGACAGTTCAGCTAAGGATATGGATAAGATATTCGTAAGTGGTGGTAAACTTGGATGTCAGGTTGAGTTATCACCAGCTGATTTGGAAAAGGTTGTAAAAATAAAATATGAAAATATTGTGAAATAATTTCAAAAAATATAAATTTAGAAATTATATATGCTATAAAAGGTTAGTAAAAATGTCGGTTACAATGGCTTTTATATATGATATAATTCCATTGCTTATTAACGATGGTTAATTATATATGTTATAATATTGTTAGGAAGGAACTACTATGATTAACTTACAAAATTACCCAAATATCTCTACTTATGTGCAGAGAAAAGGAGGTCTTAAAGACGGTCTTTTAAACAAAGGTATTCGTAAGGAATGGGAGGCTAGCTGGGAGAGAGTAACACCTCAGGACTTAGAACTTTTTGATAGAGAGATCGTTAATGGCAACGAAGTATTTGATGCAGTTGTAACACCTAATTTTATTATGGTTTACAGATTCCACTGCGTAAAGATTATTCCAGTTAGAGACATTATATGGATGTATGCAAGAGTTGTTAAATCGACTATGTATTTTATCCCATATAACAAGACACATTCACTCCTCGTATTAGACAGATTTGGTAACTGGGAGACTCTTGGATCTACAAATACAGGTGGATTTTCTAAGAAAACTCCAGGTGAAGATGCTTGCCAGTTCATTGGTAGCATAATAGGCCAGACAAGACCAGGTATCGTATTTGGGTACAGTGACGAGTTGGCAAGGTTGGCCAATAAGAACTTAAATCAGTTCGTGGCCATGGTAGATTCAAAATCGTAAAAGATTTTAATGAGGTAATGAAGTAATTATGGGCGACAAAACAACAAAAGAAAAACTTATGGATTCTGCCTTAAAGCTTTTTTCTACAAAGGGCTTTGATGGCACAAGTGTTGATGAGATAGCAGAAGCTATCGGTATTAAGGGGCCTAACCTTTATAACTACTTTAAAGGCAAAGAGGCATTGCTTGATTCACTTATTACAACTTCAGAAGAAGCATATAAGGGTAATATGAATAGGATAGCATCCACACCAAGAGCTATCAGATCTGGCAAGGATTTAAAAGAACATTCATTAGGACTATTAAGTTTTACTCTTAATAATGAACAGGCAGTTCAGATGAGAAGACTTCTTACTATTGAGCAGTTTAGAAATGAAAAGTTTGCAAAGTTAGCTACTAAATACTCTATTGAGAATATGGTTGGGTTATATACAGGCATATTTAAAGAGATGATTAAAGATGGTCTTGTGAAAGATTATGATCCGGAAACATTAGCAATAACTTTTGCGCTCCCTATTTCAGAGTATATAGCTCTTAGTGATAGAGATGCTAATAATAAAGAAGATGCTATGAAGAAGATAGAAAATCATATTGATTTCTTTATTAAGACTTTCTGTTTAGCGTAATATAGTGTAATATATGAAATAAGTTGCTGTAAGCGGTGCGATAGCACCGCTTATTTTGTAGAGTGAAAGGAATTGTGTTGATGAATAAATATAGTTTGATTCTTGCTTCAGGTTCTCCGAGACGTAAGGAGATTATATCTAAATATGGGTATGAATTTATTATAGAGAAGGCAGAAGGCGAGGAACAAACAGATGAAACGCGTCCAGCTGAGGTGGTTAAAGTACTTTCATTTAAGAAGGCGGAAGAAGTTGCTTATAAAGTGCTTAATGGATTAGTTCCTTCGTGCAAGGATATGGATATTAATCAGGGTATTCATATATTAGGAGCTGATACAATAGTTGCTGTATATGATGACAATGCAGGACTGGATATAATTCTTGGAAAGCCAAGGGATAGAGATGAGGCAGCTTGCATGATAGAGATGCTAGCTGGAAGAGCTCATCAGGTATATACAGGAGTTACACTTATTACGGTTAAAGGAGAAGAAACTATAATAAAGAGTGTAGCTGAAAAAACAGATGTATATGTAAAGTCTATGACTAAAGAAGAGATAGACCAGTATGTGGCAACAGGTGAATGTGATGACAAGGCTGGCTCCTATGCTATACAGGGAATCTTTGGCAAGTATATAGATCATTTTGATGGAGATTTTGAGAATGTGGTTGGTCTTCCTGGACAGTTAGTAGATAATATGATTAAAGAATCTGAAAAAGAGATGGAAGAATCTTCAAGCGAGAAAGAATAACAAGATGGTGGATGTTATGGGAGAAACAGTAGTAATTCTTAAAAAAGGCCAGGGTAGGACTATTAAGGCTGGTGGGGCCTGGATATATGATAATGAAATCGACAGGATAGATGGCCAGTATGAAAATGGAGATATTATAGAGGTCCATGACTTTGATGGCTATCCAATGGGCAAAGGGTTTATAAATATGAACTCTACTATAGCTATCCGTATGATGACCAGAAATCCGAATCAGGCCATAGACTCAGATTTTATTATGAAAAGAGTTAAGGATGCCTGGGAATATAGAAAGGCTGTAATAGATACATCTTCCTGCAGAGTAATATTTGGAGAGGCGGATTTCCTTCCTGGACTTGTAGTTGATAAATACGAGGACCTACTTGTAGTAGAATCTCTTGCTATGGGAATCGACAGATTCAAGGAAGAGATAGTAGATGACCTTAAGAAACTTATGGAAGAGGATGGCATCAAGATTCGTGGAGTATACGAAAGAAGCGATGCCAAGATTAGACTTAAGGAAGGTCTTGATAGGGTAAAAGGCTTTATCGGCCAGCCATTTGAGACAAAGGTAACTATAACCGAGAATGGTGTTAAATATATTGTTGATGTTGAAAATGGACAAAAAACAGGTTTCTTCCTTGACCAAAAGGGGAACCGTATGGCTATGCAAAACTTAATAAGAAGTCTTGCAAAAACTAATCCAGGCTTGTCAGTAATAGACTGCTTTACCCACACAGGTTCATTTGCTCTTAACTGCGGACTTGGCGGAGCAGCACATGTAACAGGTTATGACGTATCGGAACTAGCAGTTAATCAGGCCAGGGACAATGCCAGCTTAAATGGTCTATCAGACAGGGTAGAATTCAAACAGGCTGATGTGCTTGATCTTCTTCCAAAGCTCAATGAGCAGGGAGAAAAGTATGACGTGGTTATATTAGACCCACCAGCATTTACCAAGACAAGAGATAAGATTAAGCAGGCTATGAAGGGCTACCGTGAGATTAATATTCAGGGACTTAAGTTAGTTAAAGACGGTGGCTATTTTGCAACCTGTTCATGTTCTCATTTTATGGACTATGAGAACTTTACAACAGTTATTATGCAGGCAGCAAGGTCTGCTCATAAGCGCCTTCGCCAGATAGAATATCGTACTCAGGCAGCAGATCACCCAATACTCTGGTCTGGGGATGAAGCATCATATTATTTGAAATTTTATATATTTCAGGTTGTGGATGAGAAGTAATATCGTGTAGAATATACACTCGTAGGTTACCATACCTGTTAGGTAGGAATATCTACCATATGCATAGCAGGTGGAAGCATGGT
>OCVV011318364.1_pt1 | contig 10621 bp, 8 predicted proteins | sample 1539721 | NCBI WGS metagenome assembly OCVV01 (sample SAMN02144230, study PRJEB22623) | gut metagenome | biome: sheep rumen | host: Ovis aries | place: New Zealand
CTCGCCAACTCTGCCATCCGCAGCAGCGAGAGTGTCATCGCCACCCCTACCCTCACCGATCCGCCATTGTCCGGAGGCATTTTCGTTTGTTGGGATTTGTATTACGACCGGGAATGTACTCACCTTGTTCCGGATGTCACATTCCGCGGCAACCCCACCCCCTCTTCCCATAACTCGGTTTCGTTCACGGCTCCCGCCCCGGGGACTTATTTCCTGAAGACCGAGGTACGCAACTCTGAGGCGCCTTGTGCCGTTTCTGCAGTGTGCGAGGAAATCAGCACCGTACAGGTGTTCCCCGACATAGACGCTGTACTCACGCGGGGGTTGCAACGCGCAGGGAGACTCCTTCCGCTCAGCGACAAAACGGAGAACTGCACGATATCCGGCGTAATGGATTTTTACAAAGACACGATCAATGACGCTTCCCTTAGCCCTTATCAGCGGTACAACTATTTCCTGTCCCTGCCCTTCGATGTGCGTGTAGGCGACATCTACGGTTTCGGCAACTACGGACAGCACTGGCTCATCGAGTACTACGACGGCTTGGGAAGAGCGCAGAACGGCTACTGGGCAGATAGCGAACCGAACTGGAAAAGGATTGACGACACGGACTCCGTTCTCCATGCCTACCAAGGCTACATCCTCAAACTCAACTCGATCCGGATGCAGGCGGACAAGACGGATGTATGGTCCAACGACGCGGATGTAGTCAGTTTGTATTTCCCCGCCCTCTCCACCGTCAGCCTGGCGCTTGAGAATGAGACCATTCCCGCCCTGAGTGAAGCCTACCGGTGCACCATTGACCAATCGGCTACATTAGGAGCAGAAGGCGACCGGACCATCAAAGACAGTTTCTGGCGGTGCATCGGTGCGCCCCCAAGCTCCGCATACCACACGACCGATATAAGCTATCTGTATGAATGGCATCTCCATGACAACTCACTCAGCGTGGTGGATGCCCACGATTACAATTTTGCGCCCATGCACGCCTATCTCCTTCAGCAACAAGAACCCGTCATCTGGCGCACCTCCGCACCGGCGTCACTTGCCCCGCGTGCCATTTCCCCCGACACGGATATCCGTCTCCGCCTCGATCTGCGGAAAGATACCGTCCAACAGGACCACACCTTTATCCGCCTGACCGAAGACGGGAATGCGGACAGCGGATTTACGTTCGGCGAGGATCTGGTCAAAGAGTTAAACGCCGGCAGTAACATCTATTCGCTCATCGGTTACGAACGCATAGCGGGAAACAGTCTGCCCTTCAGTAATCAGCCGGTATCCATACCCATCGGCGTACAAATAGCCGCTGACGGGGTCTATACCTTCTCCCTCCCCGCTCCGCCAACCGCCGTCAGCGTAACGCTCCGGGACAAGACCGACAGCACACAGACCCTCCTCAACACTTCAGACTACGCCGTCTGTCTGACCGCCGGAAGTACCGACACGCGGTTTGAGATAGAGATTGCTCCGGATAACCGGACTGCGACAGGGGTGGATAATGCACAATTCACAATGCACAATTCACAGAGTGTCAGAAAAATGCTGATTGACGGCAAGTTCTATATCGTCAGAGACGGAAAGACATATGACGCGCGAGGCATACAGATCGCGCATTAATGCACAATTAATGAGATTTTTCTTGCATATGTCAAAATTTTGTTGTACCTTTGCACCCGCAAAGGTTAAGAACAATGTATATTACGATTTTAAAATCAAAGATCCACCGGGTGCAAGTGACGGAAGCGAACTTAGAGTATATCGGTTCAATCACAATCGACGAGGCCCTGATGGAAGCCGCAGGTATCTATGCCGGCGAGCGGGTACAGGTAGTAGATAACACCAACGGCGCAAGGCTGGAAACGTACGTTATTCCCGGGAAGAGAGCTTCGGGTTGTATCTGCATCAACGGTGCGGCAGCCCACTTGGTACACGTAGGCGACACCGTGATTATCATGGCGTACGGATTGGTGACGCCGGACGAGGCGAAGACGTTCAAGCCGAGTATTGTATTTCCCGGAGAGGGGAACAGGTTAGTTGAGAGTTGATAGTTGATAGTTGATGGCATTTTTCGAACTACATAGCGGGGCGAAGGGCGTGGGGCCGAGAGCGGGCGTGATACACACCGACCACGGAGACATACAGACCCCTATCTTCATGCCCGTAGGGACAGTAGGGACCGTCAAAGGCGTGCAGCGCAAGGAGCTGGAGGACGATATCAAAGCCCAAATTATCCTTGGCAACACCTACCACCTCTATCTCCGTCCGGGTACAGAGATCCTGCATAAAGCGGGGGGACTGCACCGGTTCGAGGGATGGGAGAGACCTATCCTGACCGACAGCGGCGGGTTTCAAGTATTCTCCCTCACCGACATCCGTAAGATGACGGATGAAGGCGTGCGGTTCTCCTCCCATATAGACGGCCGCAAGCTGCTCTTCACGCCCGAGAGCGTGATGGATATAGAGCGTGAGATAGGCGCGGACATCATGATGGCGTTCGACGAGTGTTGCCCGGGGACGGCTGACAAGAAATACGCAAAGGAATCGATGGAAAGGACGCACCGATGGCTCGACCGGTGTATCGCCCGGTTCGACGGTACGGATGACTTATACGGCTACAAACAGCACCTCTTCCCGATCGTACAGGGATGCACCTATACGGATTTGAGACAGGAGGCGAGCAAACGGTTGCGGGATCTGGACAGAGACGGCTACGCCATCGGCGGACTCGCTGTAGGCGAACCGACAGAGGTGATGTATGATATGATCGAGGTCTGCAACGACATCCTGCCGGAGGAAAAACCCCGTTACCTGATGGGAGTCGGCACGCCGTGGAACATACTTGAAGCCATCGAAAGGGGCGTGGATATGTTCGATTGCGTAATGCCGACGCGGAACGGGCGGAACGGCATGATCTTCACATGGCAGGGCGTGATGAACCTCAGAAACAAGAAATGGGAGGACGATTTCACAGAGCTTGATCCCTATGGGACGAGTTACGTGGACCACGCCTATACGCGGGCTTATGCACGGCATCTGATCCATGCCCAGGAGATGTTGGGGCTGGAGATCCTGTCGATCCATAACTTGGCATTCTATCTCGACTTGGTCAGCCGGGCAAGAGAGCATATACTCGCGGGCGACTACTCTTCATGGAAATCCGCTGTATTACCGGACCTCATGAAGAGATTGTAATTTGGTAATTGGTAATTGAAAAATTGGTAATTGGCGTGAAACGCCTGGATTGGTATATAATCAAGAAATTTCTGGGCACATTCTTCTTCTCGATTGTGCTCATTTTGTCTATCGCAATCGTCTTTGATTTGACGGAGAAGATGGATGATTTCTTCGAGGAACAAGTACCGCTGCGGGAGATTATTCTGGACTACTACATCCCCTTCATTCCCTATTACATGAATATGTTCAGCTCGCTGTTCATCTTCATCTCCGTGATCTATTTCACGAGTAAGATGGCGGGCAACTCGGAGATTATAGCAATGCTGGCATCAGGGGTGAGTTACCACCGGCTGATGGTACCTTACGCGCTCTCGGCAGGACTATTATTCGTACTGAGCATGACGTTAGGCGGCTGGGTGATCCCACGGAGTAGCGAGAGGATGCTTCATTTCACGGACAAGTACATAGAGCATTTCACGACGGAGAACGCGCGTAATCTGCAGTTGGAGGTAGAGCCGGGCACGATTCTCTACATGGAGTCGTTCCGAAAATACAATAACATCGGTTACCGGGCATCCATAGAGCGTTTTGAGGGAAAGAGTCTGGTAGAACGTACTACGGCAGAGCGGATTTACTACGACTCATTGGAGTACTGGCATTTGGAGAATTACCTGACCCGGCGGTTCACCGGCATGCGCGAGACACTGGATCTCGGAGAACGTAAAGACATCTCCCTTCCGATTATCCCGGACGAGTTATTCATAACCGCGCAACAAGCGCAGCAAATGACGACGCCGGAGTTAAGACACTATATGAACCGCCAGCGTCAGCGCGGAAGCGGTAACGTGAAGGCTTTCGAGGTAGAATACCATAAGCGCTGGGCATCTCCGCTGGGAGCATTTATCATGACGCTTCTTGGGGTGACGATGAGCAGCCGCAAGGTCCGCGGAGGAATGGGAAAGAACTTAGGTATCGGCATTGTGCTGACGGCGGTGTATATACTATTCTCCACCGTGAGCACGACATTCTCGGTAAACAATGTGATGAGTCCGTTCATGGCGGCGTGGCTGCCGAATATCGTGTTTCTGGCGATTTCGGTTCCGCTGTACATACGGGCTGCGAGATAGTTGAGAGTTGATAGTTCTTAGCCCCAAAGGGGCACGATTATTTGACAAGTCAAATTTTGAGAGTTGAGAGTTGAATAGTAAGCACAAAAAAAAGAGACGCGAGGGCGTCTCTTTTCGTTTAGCGGAGCTCTATACGTCGGCGCTCCATGCCGTCCCCTACTTTGGCGTACAAGCGGTACGTGCCGGGGATGAGTTCAAACTCTACGTAATTGCCACGCTCCTTGAGGAGCAGTTTACCGTCCATCGAGTAGATCCGGGCTTCCTGCATCTGAGTAGATGCTACTACCAGGGTGTTCTCTCGGAACCGGACTGTAAAATTATCGTTGGTGTTTTTAGCAGCATAGGTTAAGGTACCTCCTGCTACCAACGATACGATGGTCAACAGACTAATTAATACCTTTTTCATAATAGTAATGTTTTAAAGATCATTTTCACGAGTTAACGCACTCGCTTGCGTCGGAATTTCCGATAGGGATTTTATACCCCTCTTCTGAAATTCGGTGCAAAATTACTGCCTTTTGATGGAACGACCAAATTTTCAGGCAAAAATATGTTATAAAACATAAAAATGCGGTTTCGAGTTGGCAAAATAATGCTTTTTTGCACACTTATGTGGCTGGTGACGCCTGCGTTGGATTACCAAAACGCCCCTGTGCAAGTGTTTGCTTTCTCGGTGATGGGAGAGTATCTGCAGGAAGAGGCAAAGGGAGGGAGAGAAGATAGTCCGCGACGGACGGTTGCTGATTCTCCGAAACGGCAAAACATACAATGTATTAGGGGGAATGGAATGACCTAGAACAGTACGTAATGGTAACGAAGTGGTAATGAAAGCGACAGGCAAATGACCCTTAAATCCACTTAAAAATGAAGAAAAGTGGCATACACTCTTGTGTATGTCATTTTTTTTTTGTACCTTTGCGCCCGATTTAGTTTGGCGTATAGTGCCCTACACATAAAAGAATTATGCAAAATATCAGAAATATAGCAATTATTGCACACGTGGACCACGGCAAAACAACGCTCGTGGACAAGATGCTGTACACCGCGAAAGTAGTGAGCGCACAGCGCTCGGAGTTCAGTGATCAGCCTCAGGAGCTAATTCTGGACAACAACGATTTGGAACGGGAGCGTGGAATTACCATTCTCGCAAAGAACGTAGCCATCGAATACAAAGGCACGAAAATCAATATCATTGACACTCCGGGGCACGCCGATTTCGGCGGCGAGGTGGAGCGTGTGCTGAATATGGCCGACGGCGTTCTGCTGCTGGTGGACGCTTTCGAGGGTCCCATGCCACAGACACGTTTTGTGCTGCAAAAAGCACTCGAATTGGGTCTCAAACCCATCGTAGTAATCAACAAAGTGGACAAGTTGAACTGCCGTCCGGACGAGGTGCAGGAAGAGGTCTTCGATCTCATGTGCAACCTCAATGCCACGGATGATCAGTTGGATTTCCAGACGCTGTACGGGTCTGCGAAGAACGGCTGGATGTCGAAGGACTGGAAGAAACCAACGACCGACTTGACCGACCTGATGGATGCCATCATCGAGTATATTCCGGCTCCGGAGGACAATCCCGGTACGCCGCAGATGCTGGTGACAAGTCTGGATTACAACTCTTATGTCGGCCGTATAGCCATCGGAAGGGTTCACCGCGGCGAGTTCAAGGACGGTCAGTCCGTCACGCTGGCGAAGAAAGACGGCACGATGGTCAAGACCAAGATCAAAGAGCTGCACACGTTCTCGGGTATGGGGCATGTAAAGACCGATGTGGTCAAGAACGGCGACATCTGCGCGATGATCGGTATTGACGGCTTCGAGATAGGCGACACCGTTTGCGATGCAGAGAACCCCGAGGCTCTCAAACCGATCGCCATTGACGAGCCGACGATGAGTATGACTTTCTGCATCAACGACTCGCCTTTCTTCGGGCAGGACGGTAAATTTGTAACGAGCCGTCATATCCAGGACCGACTCAACAAAGAGTTGGAGAAGAATCTCGCCCTCCGCGTTGAGAAAGGCGCAGAGGAGAGCAGCTGGCGTGTCTATGGCCGTGGCGTGCTACACCTCTCCGTCTTGATCGAGACCATGCGCCGTGAGGGATACGAATTGCAGGTAGGCCAGCCGCAAGTCATCATCAAAGAGATAGACGGTGTCAAATGCGAGCCGGTAGAGGCACTGACGGTGAATACACCGGAGGAATGCTCCGGTAAGATCATCGAGTTTGTCTCCACCCACAAGGGCGAGATGACGAAGATGGAGATGGTCAACGACCGCGTACACCTCGAGTTCACCATCCCGAGCCGTGGTATCATGGGTATGCGCACGTACGTGATGAACGTGTCCGCCGGAGAAGCCATCATGGCGCACCGGTTCCTGGAGTACCAGCCATGGAAAGGCGAGATAGTGAAGCGTAACAACGGTTCGCTCATAGCGATGGAAGCCGGTACGGCATATGCCTATGCGCTGGACAAACTGCAGGATCGCGGAAAGTTCTTCATCGACCCGCAAGAGGAGGTCTATGCCGGACAGGTAGTAGGCGAGAACGCCAAAGAGGGCGACATTGTCATCAATGTGACGAAGAGCAAAAAACTGACGAACATGCGTTCCAAGAGTGCAGACGACAAGGCGGTACTGCCACCGCCTGTACGGATGAGTCTGGAGGAGGCATTAGAGTATATCAAAGAGGATGAGTACGTAGAGGTAACCCCGCACGCAATGCGTATCCGCAAAATCATCCTCGATGAGTTAGAGCGCAAACGCGCAGGAAGAGCATAAACGACTCCGAAATATAGAATAATCGAAATATCGAATAAAAACAAATATATTATGAAGATTGAACAAAGTGAATTGAAAGACCTGAAGGCCGTTATCACGCTCACCATCGAGCCGGCTGACTATCAGGAGGAAGTAGCTAAACAGCTCAAAGAAGTACGCCACAAAGCCCAAATGCCCGGTTTCCGTCCGGGTATGGTACCCGCCGGATTGGTAAAGAAAATGTACGGCAAGGGTATTCTGGCAGACGTGCTGAACAAGAAAGTAGGCGAGGGCCTGCAGAAGCACATCGAAGACAACAAGTTGCAGATTCTTGGCGACCCGCTGCCCAGCGAGGCTTCTCCGAAGATTGACCTCGACAACGAGGAGACCTTCACCTTTATGTTCGACATCGCTGTAGCTCCGGAGTTCGATGCCAAGCTGAATGGCAAGAACAAAGTTACGGAATATACCATCACCGTGACCGACGAGATGGTTCAGAAACAGGTAGAGGCCTATGCTAACCGTTTCGGCGAGTACACGCCGGAGGACAAAGAGAAAGGTATCAAAGCCGAGATGAAACCCTGCGCTATTGACGCAGAGCTGTTCGCCAAGGTTTATGGCACCGACACCCCGAAAGACGAAGCCGCTTTCCGCGCACGCATCAAGAGCGACATCGAGCGCTCTATGGCAGAGGATAGCAAGTACCGTTTCGGTCTGGATCTGAAAGCTGCCATCATGAAGAAGATGGAGAAAGTAGAGTTCCCGGAGGACTTCCTCAAACGCTGGGTGCTCGCTACCAACGAGAAGATGACCCAAGAGGAACTGGACAAGGATTTCAGCAAGATGCTTGACGAACTCAAATGGCATCTCGCTAAAGACCAGCTCATGAAGGAGTACAAGATCGATGTACAGAAAGAGGACGTAGAAGCATACGCCAAGGAGATTGCCAAGATGCAGTTCATGCAATACGGTCTGATGAACGTAGAAGAGGAGTACCTGCAGAACTACGCCAATGAGTTCCTCAAGAACGAGGATCAGCTCCGTGGCATCGTAGAGCGTGTGGTAGAGAACAAAATCTACGAGAACCTCCGCTCCATCGTGAAGATCGAGCCTAAGACTGTTTCCCAAGAAGAGTTTGGCAAACTGTTCAAATAAATGACACATATCCACTTTATAGCTATCGGCGGCGCAGCGATGCATAATTTGGCAATGGCTGTTGCCTCCAAGGAGGGGTACCGGGTGACGGGCTCGGATGATGAAATCTTCGAGCCCGCTCTCTCGCACCTCCGCAATGCCGGACTGCTACCTGACGAGATGGGATGGCACCCCGAGCGTATCACGCGTGACATAGACGCTATTATATTAGGAATGCACGCGCGCGAGGACAACCCCGAGTTGGTCAAAGCCCGCGAGTTGGGGATCAAAATCTACTCTTTCCCGGAGTACCTCTATGAGCAGACGAAGGACAAGATCCGCATCGTTGTAGGCGGTTCTCACGGCAAGACGACTACCACCTCTATGATTCTCTATGTGCTTAACCGCCTCGGTATAGAAGCCGATTATATGGTAGGCGCACAGATAGAGGGATTCGAGCGGATGGTACGTCTATCTGACACCGCCAAGTATGCAGTCTTCGAGGGTGATGAGTACCTGACAAGTCCGCTGGATTTGAGATCCAAGTTCCTATGGTACCACCCCCACGTAGCTATATTGACCGGAATAGCATGGGATCATATCAATGTTTTCCCTACTTTCCCGGAATATGTGGAGACCTTCCGTAAGTTCGTTCATTCAATCGAGCCCAAGGGCTCGTTCATCTACTACCAAGGCGATGAGAACCTGAGACTTCTTGCGAAAGAAATCAGCGGTCAGCCATCAGCAGTCAGTTGCATCCCCTACAAGGAATATGAGGGGGATGTGAAGATGGAGGTGTTCGGCAGGCACAACATGCAGAACCTGCAGGCAGCGATGTTAGCCTGCCATTGCATAGGCGTGGCCCCCGATGATTTCTATCGCGAGATCAGCACGTTCACCGGTGCCAGCAACCGGTTGGAGAAGATCTGCGAGACCGAGACGAGCGTAGCCTACAAGGACTTTGCCCACTCGCCAAGCAAGTTGAAAGCGACCATCAACGCCGTACGCGAGCGGTATCCGGAGAAAAAGCTGATAGCGTGCATGGAGCTGCATACATTCAGCAGCCTGATGGCGGATTTCCTGCCCCAATACAAAGATTGTATGGCGGAAGCCGACATCGCTTATGTATATTTTAACCCGAAGGTCATCGAGCACAAGCAGCTGACGCCCATTACGGCAGAGGAGGTCAAACAGGCTTTCGGTACGGCGAACGTGAAGGTTTTCACGGAGAGCCTGGCACTCCAGATGCAGTTGCAACAACTCGATTATTCCAACACAGCCTTACTGATGATGTCTTCCGGCACATTCGACGGCATCAACGTGAAGGAGTTTGCACAACAACTAATCAACCAATAAGGATGAGAAAAATCATATTAACCATGCTTCTCGCCGTGATGACCTGTGGCGCGCAGGCTCAGTGGAGTCTGGGTGCTTCCGCCGGCGGCGACTACAACTGGTTCTCCATCAACACCCAATACCAGAACGACTACCATTATGAAGGCGCATGGGGATGGAGTGCCGCTATCTTCACCCAGTACCAGTTCAAGCCATGGGTGGCTCTCCGCGCAGAGGTGGAGGGATCGTCCAAGAATTACAGGTTTACCCGCTCAGGCGCGTACAAGGGAACACATTATACTTATTATAATACATATGTACAACTGCCGGTGATGGCCAAGTTCATGTTCGGTAGCGAGAAAGTACACGGGTTTGTGAATATCGGTGTTTATGCCGGTTATTGGGCAGGCAGCCGGATGAAAGGAGAGGTCTGGAACTATATGGCTGACCATATAGAAAAAGTCGATCAGGCCTATGAGTACAATAAGACCAAGGATCAGCGTGCCGACTTCGGTCTGGCTGGAGGTTTAGGACTCGAATGGAAACTGGCAGAACACTGGGCGATGCATGTAGAGGCACGGTGCTATTACAGTTTCATCAGTACCGTCAAGCAGTATATGGACATCAAGGACTACCGGTTTAACACGACTATCGGTATGCAAGCCGGATTCAGTTATATTTTCTAAGAAGAAAGGACAAAAGATGAAAGTAATAAAGATATATGTTGCGCTCGCTGCTATCTGCGCACTGAGTTTGGCGGGTTGCCGTCCGGAAGGAGACGATATTTTGTCCTATGGTTATAATGACGGTCAGGCTTTCGATGCTGCGAAACAGAGTTATGCCGAGCAGTTTAAGGTATTATGGACCGCGATGAACTGCAATTACGGCATCTGGGATTACGAGGAAGAGTTAGGCGTTGATTGGGATCAGGTATATAAAGAGTACCTGCCTAAATTCCAGGCTTTGGACGATACCACCCGGCAAACGAGGGTGGACGACAAGGAGTTGGAAACGCTATACGGCGAGGTGCTCAACAGGCTGCATGACGGCCACCTGTATGTCCAGATCAAGAATAAGCAAACCGGTAAGAA
>OCVV012864721.1_pt1 | contig 10619 bp, 6 predicted proteins | sample 1539721 | NCBI WGS metagenome assembly OCVV01 (sample SAMN02144230, study PRJEB22623) | gut metagenome | biome: sheep rumen | host: Ovis aries | place: New Zealand
GGCATTGCCTTCAAGGTCGATGGCATTGTCATTCAGAATTTTCCAGTCAACGGCACTGCCGTAGATTTTCACTGTGTCGCCAGCGGCTACATTGTATGCCATGTAAGAAGTCTTACCGGCACTCACGAACCAAGGACGACTTGCGTCACGGAACCAGAAGTTATTGCCGTTTCCATTCTGCCAGAGAGCGGCAATACGTTCCTTCACATTCAGGCCGATGACTCCGCCCGAAGTTGTAAATGCAGAGATGTTATTCAGCGTTCGACCTGCATAGTCCACACCAGTCTCGCCAGCCACCACTGTTGTGTAGCCACCAGCCTGAAGTGCCTCGAAGTCTATAGTGAATGTCTTCTGAGCATTTACTGTCATTGCGAACATTCCAACGAGAAGTGCTGCAATGAATGAAGTAAATCTTTTCATTTCGCTGTAGATTTAATTGATTAGAAAAATTAGTTATTTAGTCTCGATTGTTTTACGCATTCTTTCACATTGCAAATTTAAGATAAATAATTGGTTCGTGAAAGAAAATCCGTTCATAATTTATAGACTTTCGTGCAGTGCCCAAGAAGGCAAAAGAGCAAAAATCCACGATGGATTCGCGGTTTTTATCATTACTTAATAAAAAAGGCTCAGTACAAAAAATGCACTGAGCCTCTTGGATTTATTTACATGAAGTCATTTATTTCACGATGTACTTCTGCTTGCCGAAGATATAAACTCCCTTAGGCAGGTTAGCATCGAGCTTGTCAGCCACCTTGATGCCTTGGAGGTTATATACGCCCTTCGATGCTTGCTGGAGCAAATCGACTGGTTTTGCTTCGATGCCGAGAGCCTGATCCTGATGATACTTGTCGGCGTCACCGCAATAGTAAACATGGTTTGCACCAAATCCGTACAAGTTACATCCCAAGTTGCCAATTGCATCAAGACCGAACTTGAGGCTCATTGCGCCCTGAGTATTGACATACTCCATACGGTAGGTCTTTGGTGTGTACAAGTCAGGATAATCTGAGTGAACATGGAGGCTGTCGAGTGCATCAGCAAATTCATCACCGAGTACGAGGCAAACGCCTGTTACGTAAGTGGTATCCTGAACAGCAACGTCAGTGTAGAAATACTCGTATGTCACATTGCCTTCTTCGTCAACACCATTCTCAAGGGAGTCGAGATGCTGAACAGTTACAATATTTCCGTTTTCGTCAAGACGGTCAACCATCACAATCATCTTGTCGTCTTCGGCACGGTTTTTATTGCCTTCGTTGCCTGCGTATGCATCAGCCTGATAGATGTAGAGACCCTTGTTCTCAACAGAGATTGTCTGGCAAGCCTTATTCTTAGGATGAGCGGTGTAACCGCGCCATACCTCGAAGAAATAACCACCTTCCCAATTATCATCTTTCTTGAAGCGTGGATTACCATTTGTCTTATCAGAGCCATTTTCGTAGTCATAGCTTGAATCGAGCCAACCAGTAGGCTTCACAGTATTACCATTGCCTCTTGCACCATTTTCAGAGAAGAATGGGTTAACAACAACGAGGTCTGCCTCACGTCCATAACCTGCTACCGACATCTTCATTGCGTCGAGTGCAGCATTGATTTCAGAAATGGTATTGTTGAAGCTGTCACCATCGTTATTAGGAGTTACGTTGGCAATCATTTCCTTTGCCTGAGCAATGAGATCTTTCACAACGCTCATGTCAGCACCACTCTGCACGTAAGTAGGTTCATTGCAAACAGCTTCAGCCTCTGCCACCTTAGCAACGAGGTCGTTGTAAGGCTTGTTCTGGTTGATGACATAATTTCTTGCATTCTGCAAACCACGAACAGCATCTACAAGATAGTTGTACTTCTCGTCACGGAAAGATTTTTCTGTCACACTTTGGTCTTGCCACCATTCTGGACCAACTTCTCCTTCAGGAGTAATCCATGCGTATGATTCTGCCAAGCAACCGTACCATGTGTCAATAGCGCGCTGGATGGAGTCGTTATCCCAAGGATAAGTGGTGTCAGCCATAGTAGCCAAACAAGCATCGTAAGCACTCTGAAGTGCATTCTGCTGGGTGATGATGTCGTTCACATAGACATCGTGTTCAATTTCGGCTGTTGTCTTGCCAATCAAACGAAGCTCAGCATTAGCAATACGGAATGTTCCACCCTTGTCATCAAAGCCTGGGAACCAAGCACCAACGCGGAGTGTGTCGCCCTCAGCAAGGTCACCTACGATGAAGTGACGGGTCGTATTGCGGTTATCCAAAGTAGGGAGTGTGATAGAGTCGTTGCCGAAGAAGAGCATACTACCATCTGAATAGAAACTGTAGTCGATGCCGTAGTAACCACCGTCAATCTTCTTCTCGAAATAGCGTTGAGCACGCAGGTCGCAAGCAAAGAAATACTTGCCAGCATAGCCAAGAGCAGCCTGAGGCTTCTGAATGTAGATGTAACCAGGACCAAGGTCGTAGCTACCAGGATAAGAGTAGTTGGCTTCTACAGCGTCGGTGGCATGTCCCCAACGGTTAGCTGTTCCATAGAAGTACCAGTCACCCATGTTGGTTTTGTTATCACCATTGTTAAACTTTGTCCATTTCTGGATGTCGTAGTTGGTGATTTTCTTTTCCATCGTTGCAGAGTTGGCATCCAAATACTTGGTAAACTCTTCATCGAGCATCTTCATCAAACCTTCCGTTTCGCCAATATCATCCACTGTCTTCTGAGCATCAGGGTCACCCTCTTCAGCAACAGCGAAAAGACCCATGATGTTAGGGAATATTTCTGAAGCGAATTGATTTGGATCGTTGGTGAAATAGCCTGACTCAATCACGCTTTGATAGTAATTAAGCACTCGCTGAGAAATACGTGTGTCGTACACCTGCTGTACTTCAACCACCTCGATATTGGTAATCATTACACCACTGACAAGACGACCGAAGGCCAAGTAAATGTTACCAGTGGAACCAGCAGAAATTGTGTCGCCAATAGCAAAGCTGACGTTTGTCCATTCTACAGGAATTGTGAAGGACTCACCAACACTCTGATAATTGGTGGTACCGTTGATGTCGCCATCAGAGTTCGAGAACACATTGATGTAGTTGGATTCAGTACTGGTGGTAGAAGTAGCCTGAGCAGGTTCATCGCTTGAAATAATGTCGAAACTAACAATGTAGGTCTTACCTACCTCGTAAGGAACAGATGTGAAAATAGCTGTAGTAGCGTCTGCAGAGCCATAGCTCATCAGCGCATTCTCACCATTAGGTCCTGCTGCTTGCTCCACAGACCACACGTCTGGGCTAACAGAAGAACCATCAACTTGAGACCAACCGTCAGTACTTGTGAACTGGCTGTTAGTGATAAGATTGGTACTTACCACCTTGTACTTTGCAGTCGATGTGTAAACGTAATCACCAAGATTATGAGCATTGGCAGTCACGAAACCAACAAGAGCAAAGAGCTGGAGAAGTAAAAATTTCTTCATACTTTTTGATTTTTTAGTTTGATAGTTGTTAATATTAATTTTAAAGTCTGTTCTGTTGAATGAACTTATTTCCCAAAAGAAAAGAGGTCATTATGGCCTACTTCATTTCACGCTGCAAAATTATTACAAAAACACAAGCATTTCGCTTAAAATTGTTCGTGCTTTATGGATTTTCGTACAATTCGCCCAATTGAACGTATTTGGATTTTTCGGGGACAAATTTAATTATTTAATTTGTATTTTACATTTACCTTTGCGATAAAATTTTTAAAATTAACACTTATGATGAAATTTATCACCCTTATCTCATTGGCATTCGCTACATCGTCGCTCAATGCCAGCGCACAAAGTTTCGATTTCGACCTCACCAAGGAACAGCCCGTCTATTCCGAAGCCACAGGCTATGGTTACGACATCTTGGCGAAGCCTGCAAAGAAAAGCAACAGTCCATTCTATTTCTCCGTGAAAGTGCCCGACGGCAACTACAAGGTAACGCTTACTCTTGGCGACAAGAAACGCGCCAGCCAGACTGTAGTTCGTGCTGAATGTCGTCGTCTCTTTTATGAAAATGTGGAAACCAAGAAAGGCAAGCTGCAAAACGTGGAGTTTGTTGTCAACAAGCGTTCCACACAGATTGACGAGAAAAACCGCGTGAACATCAAGGACAGGGAAAAGGACTATCTGCACTGGGACAACAAGCTGACGCTCGAATTCACTGGCTCCGCACCTGCTGTCAGAAGTATCAAGATTGAACGCGACACCACGGCAACAACGGTATTCCTCTGCGGAAACTCCACCGTGGTTGATCAAGCAACGGAGCCTTGGGCAAGCTGGGGACAGATGTTCCCTCGTTGGTTCAACACCAACATTGCCATTTGCAATCTTGCAGAAAGCGGACTCACTGCCCGCACCTTCGAGCGCGCCCATCGTTTGGACTACATCCTCTCGAAACTGAAAAAGGGCGACTATGTCATCTGCGAATTTGGTCACAACGACGAGAAAGAACATTCAGACGGCGATGGTCCTTGGTACCACTTCGCCCACGAACTGAAAATCTTCACCGACAAAGTGCGCAAGGCTGGAGGCACCATCCTGTTCTGCACTCCTACAGCACGAAGAAGTTTCGATGAATTCGGCAAAATTAAGAATACGCATGGGGAATTTCCAACAGTGACAAAGACAGTGGGACAGCGCGAAAAAGTGCCTGTGATTGACCTCACGACCATGACCACCACTTTCTTTGAGGCCTTGGGCGTGGAAGGCAGCAAGAAGGCACTCGTTCATTACCCTGCTGGCACTTATCGTCCGCAGAAGTTGGAAGACAACACCCACTTCAACCCTTACGGCGCTTACGAAGTGTCGAAGATGGTGGTGATGGGACTCAAACAGCTTAACATTCCTTTTGTAAAAGAACTTCGTTCCGACTGGAAAGACTACAATCCAGCCAGTCCCGACGCTGTTGACCAGTGGAAATGGTACGACTCCACGATGGTGGATGCAACAAAGCCTGACGGCAATTAAATGAAGAATGAAGAATGTGAGAATGAAGAATCTACATTAAATATATAGAATGCAAGAATGAAACAACTATTATTAGCTATCTTATTATTGTTCGGCAGTATAAGTGCCCAAGCTCGTGACACCTATAATTTCAATTCTGACTGGGAGTTGGGCAACAAGAAGGTGACACTGCCACATGCTTGGAATGAGGATGAATCCTACGAACGACTCATCGACCATCTGAGCGACAGCGTGGTGTGGTATCGCAAGCATTTTAGTCTGCCCAAGATGCAAAAAGGCAGCAAAGTTTTCGTTGAATTCGAGGGTGCTCGCCAAATGGCTGAGGTCTATCTCAACGGTCACCGCCTCGGCATGAGCGAGAATGGCGTGATGGCTTTCGGCTTTGAGTTGACCCCTTATCTAAAGAAAGGAGACAACTACATCGAAGTGAAGACCGACAACGACTGGAACTACAAGGAGCAAGCCACTGGTGCCAAATTCCAATGGAACAACAAGAATTTCAATGTGAACTACGGTGGACTTTGCAAGAATGTGTATCTGCATATCATGCCAGCAGTCTATCAGACACTGCCCCTCTACTCCACCCTGGGCACTACAGGCACTTACATCTATGCTCAAAACATCGACGTGAACGGACGGAAAGCCACCATCCACGCCGAAGCAGAAGTGAGCAACAGCAGCAAAAAGCCTATCACCACGGCAATGGAAGTGCTGATAGTGGATGCTGACGGAAAGCAAGTTGCTCAGTTCAAGGGTGCTAACGTTACCATACCTGCCAACACTGCCCACTTCAAGATTCAGGCTGCCCAGTCGGTCAGCAATCTTCACTTCTGGAGTTGGGGCTACGGCTATCTGTACAATGTGAAGACCATCGTGGCAGGCGACACTGTAACGACCAAGACGGGATTCCGCAAAACCGCCTTCAAGGACGGCATGATTTACCTGAACGACCGAGTGATTCAAGTGCATGGCTATGCACAGCGCACCAGTAACGAATGGCCTGGCGTGGGCATGAGCGTTCCAGCTTGGTTGAGCGACTACAGCAACGACCTCGTGGTGCAAAGCGGAGGAAATGTGATGCGCTGGATGCACGTGACTCCGTGGCGACAGGACGTGGAGAGTTGCGACCGCGTAGGACTCTTGCAAGCCATGCCTGCAGGCGATGCGGAGGCTGACGTAAGCGACCGTCGATGGGAGCAGCGCAAGGAACTGATGCGCGATGCTATCATCTATTTCCGCAACAACCCTTCCATCATTTTCTACGAATGTGGCAACCACGGCATCACCCGCGAACACATGGTAGAAATGAAGAAAATACGCGATGAATTCGACCTTTTTGGTGGTCGTGCCATTGGTAGCCGCGAAATGCTTGACATCGATGAAGCCGAATACGGAGGCGAGATGCTCTACGTGAACAAGAGCAAGACAAAGCCGCTGTGGATGATGGAATACTGCCGCGACGAAGGTTTGCGCAAATACTGGAACTCATGGAGCTATCCTTACCACAAGCAAGGTGCAGGTCCTCTCTACCGCAACGCTCCTGCTCCTGCCTATAATCGAAATGCCGATGACTTCGTGGAAGAACTGGTGCGTCGTTGGTACGACTACTACACAGAACGCCCAGGAACAGCCACCCGTGTGAACTCAGGCGGCGTGAAGATTATCTTCTCCGACACACAGACTCATTGCCGAGGCGAAGAGAACTACCGCCGAAGTGGTGTGACCGATGCCATGCGCATTCCGAAAGATGCTTTCTTTGCACACCAAGTGATGTGGGACGGATGGGTGGACGACATCGCTCCTCGCACCTACATCGTGGGACACTGGAACTACCAGAAAGGCGATACAATTCCGCGCATATTTGTCGTATCCAACGGAAGAAATGTGTCGCTTCGCATCAACGGAAAAGACTCTGGCATCAAGCCAAAACACGAATATCGCTACCTCTACACGTTCCGCAACGTGCCATACGAAGCTGGTGAACTGAAAGCTGTTGCCGACAACTCGGAATACACGCTTCAAACGGCTGGAGAACCTTACAAACTAAAGCTCACGAAGATTGGGAATCCTCAGGGATGGAAAGCCGACGGTGCCGACGTGGTGTTGGTTCAGTACGAAGTGGTCGATAGACAAGGTCGTCGCTGTCCACTCGACAACCGCAACGTGCGCTTCGAACTGGAAGGTCCTGCTGAATGGCGCGGTGGCATCAGTACACCAACAGGCAAATACCAACCTGTGACGCAAGACCGCGAAAGCTATTATCGTGGCGAAGGAAATCCGAACCATGTGCTCGAAACCACACTACCAGTAGAGGCAGGCGTGAACCGCGTGATGCTTCGTTCCACAACCAATGCTGGCAGAGTGGTGCTGAAAGCATACGCCGAAGGAATGGACATGGCAAGTATCACCTTCGACACACAAGCATTTGCAACGAAGAATGGACTGACCAAAGTCCTGCCTTCCGAAGGATTGCCTTCTCGCTACACCAAAGGCGAAACTCCACGTACTCCTTCCTTCGTGCCAAGCGGAGCAGACATTCCGATTCTCAGAGCCACAGCGGGCAGCAACGCCGACAAAGCGAATGCCGCTTTCGACGACAACGAGCGCAGCATCTGGGTGAGCCGCGACAAGTCGTTGGACGATGCATGGATTGAGTTCGAGATTGAACCAACCGAGGTGAAGGAACTGCAAATGAAGATGGGCGACTTCCGCCGCAAGAGCTACCCTGTGGAAATCTATGCCGACGGCACACTCATCTGGCGTGGCTACACTCCGAAGAGTCTGTCATATATCCACATCCCTGTTGGCAAGAAAGTGCAGAAAATCAAAGTGCAACTGGTGGGTGCAGTTCGCGATGGCGACATGTTCGACAACATGGGCGAACTGGAAGCCAAGAACAACGACAAAATCGTAAAGGGCAACGGCGTTCTTCGCATCATGGAGGCACAGATTATCAAGAAATTATAGTCGATTTCTTTTGACATGAAAAAATAATCTTCTAAATTTGCAGCCAGAAATCGTTAAACAACCTTTAACACCCCTTTAAGCTACGAATGAAGATTCTCAACAAGCAAATCGTGCTGCCCATGATGTTGGCAGTGAGTATGGGATTCTCAGCCTGTGTGGATGACCCAAGCGGGGAAAACCTCTACACATCGACAGGAAATACCATCGCCAACCTCATTGAGCAGGACTCCGACCTCACATCATTCCACTATATCCTTGAGCGCGCCAATCTGGTGCGCTCAATGGATGCTTACGGACAGTTCACTTGCTACGCACCAGAGAACGAGGGCATTGCCTCTTACATCGACTCGCTTTGGAACGACAAGGAAGCCGTGGTTGCCCACAACGGAATGCAAGAAAACTCGCTCCAGGGACTGACCGACAGCCTCTGCATCGACATTGCCAAATACCATCTTGCCAACGGCATTTATCGCACCATCATGCTCGATGCAGGCGGCACGTTCAACACATTCCTCGGACGAAGTTTCTCCGTCAACGTGGATTCACTCGGTCGCACTGTGCTCAACGGCGTATCGGTGATGACAAGCAAGGACAACGAAGCAACAAATGGTGTGCTGCACAAAATCAGCAAAGTGATGCCTCGTTCCACCCGACTATTAGCAGAAACGCTCCGTCGACTTCCCGACTACAGCATCTTCAGCGAGGCATTGCAACGAACGGGCTTGTGCGACTCTGTGGTGAAGTCGAACAAGGGCAAAACCTACACCATGATTGACCACACCGACACCGATGGTTCAGAACTCTACTACCCAACTGAATGTCGCATCGGTTACACCATTTTTGCCGAATCCAACGCAACTTTTGCCAACTATGGCATCAACAGTTTCGACGACTTGGTGGCATACGTGAACAACATCTACAGGAATGCCGCATCGTGGTACGACTATCTGAGCGAAAAGGGAATCGAGGTGAGTACGGGTGACGACTACACCAACCGTTTCAATGCCCTCAACATGTTCGTTGCCTACCACATCCTTTATGCCTCCATGCCACAAGACCAGTTGGTATTTGAACGCAAGACAGGAGTGGCAGACGTGGTTTCCCGATACAACTATGTGAACGAGGGAGAACCATACGACTACTACGAAACCATGCTTCCACAAACACTGATGAAACTTTGGAAACCTCGTGGAAGCAATAACGTTTTCATCAACCGCTATCAGACATTCAACACACTGACCGACGGCATCGGTACCTTAGGCAACAACCACACGCTGATTGACAGAGGCACCACCGTGATACGTGAGGACATCGTGGCATACAACGGCTTTATCCACCCTATCAGTCGAATGCTCTTCTACGACAGAAACGTGGCAAAGGGCGTACTCAACGAGCGGTTGCGTTTCGATGCCAACGAAATGTTCGTGGAACTCATCAACAACAACATCCGTTACACCTATCCCGACGAGTTCTCAGCCATGAACAACGGCGGAAGCGGCGTGCGCATTGCCATCCCAATCAACTATCTCGACAATTTCCACTCCTACAACACAACGACTAACATCCGCGTGGGACCTAAGGGAGCGTGGTGGTCCTACCAAGCCGACATCTTCCAAGGATGGAACAACTACGACTTCTGCGTGAAGTTGCCACCTGTGCCATCGGGTGTGTATGAATTGCGATTCCCTTACGCCACCGTTCCATACGGAGGCATGATGCAGTTCTACATCGGTACAAGCAAAGACGTGCAGAAGATGGAAGCCCTCGGTGTGCCATTCGACATCCGTATTAGTTCCGACGACCCACGCATCGGTTGGACAAGCTTCTACGAAGAGGAAGACCTCGGCATCGAATCCGACCGCGCCATGCGCAACCGAGGCTACATGCGAGGCAGTTACGGTTTCACAGGACATGCTGGCGAAGGTTACGACCCTCTCACCACGGGTAACACACGAGGCAGTCAGCAGAGCATCCGTCGCATCTTAGGACGCATCCAGATGAAACAAAGCGAAAACTACTACCTGCGTCTGAAGAACGTTGTGGCTGATGCCATCGACCTCAAGTGGGGTATCGACTTCTTGGAATTGGTGCCTTCCAGCGTCATCGACAATGACCAATACGCTGAGGACTGGTACTAATCAGGGAAAAGCTGGATAAATATCAGGGATTTTAAGGATTTTAAAGGATTTTTCATGTACTATGAATTCCCTCTAATCTCCATAATCACTGATATAATTATCAAGGATTTAAAGGATTTGAAGGATTTTTTCATGTACTATGAATCCCTCTTAATCCCTATAATCACTGATACAATTATCAAGGATTTAAAGGATTTCAAGGATTTTTTCAAGTGCTATGAATCCTTTTAATCCTTAAAATCCTTGATAAAAAAACAAGGAATGTACTGTTTTTCATGTGCTTTGAATCCTTTAAAATCCTTAAAATCCCTGATAAAAGAAAATCATTGATTGAATTGCCAAGTGCTTTGAATCCTTGAAATCCCTGATAAAAAAGAGAATCATTGATAAAGACCATGACGATGATGAACGAGTTGATAGGAATCGTCAAGCAAGCACCTGACTTCGTCATCGTGTCACCCAAAAATCCTCATTGAATAGGAATGCGATTTTTTGATGGCGCTTCATCAGCATAACTTTGGTGA
>OCVV011358696.1_pt1 | contig 10617 bp, 9 predicted proteins | sample 1539721 | NCBI WGS metagenome assembly OCVV01 (sample SAMN02144230, study PRJEB22623) | gut metagenome | biome: sheep rumen | host: Ovis aries | place: New Zealand
GAGACCTGGCGGACCTCCTTCCTTGGCCTTCTGGCCCCGGAGGATGCGGTCGCGGGGAGCGGAGCCGGGACAGGTCTCCTCTACACGGATTACCTGCAGGGACTCCTGTTCCTGGAGGGAAGCTCTGTCAAAAGTATCCGGACCATGGACATCATGGAAATGGATATACGGATGACAGAGGGCAACAGCGGGTTCTGCATGGACTGGTGCGCGGATGCCTTTTCCATGACGGCCTCTGTCACGAGCAGGTTCGGATATTCATTCGAGCTGGTCAAGAGCGAGGGATATAACTGAAAGAAGGAACTGACAGGACCAGGCGGCCCGCAGTCCGCAAAGGACCGTGGCCGGCAGGGACCCGGCGGAAAGAGCGATGCCTTTTTGGGGAGGTGATTACAGCGATGGAAAACAGGTTACTCCGGGCAGAAAACATCAGAAAGGGGCCGAATCAAAAAGGCATCGCTCTTTTTAGAAAAAAGGATGCGGGTCCTGCCGGGAAAAAAGGACTGCAGGCCGGCATGACGGTGGAGGCGGCCCTGGTATTGCCGCTTTTTCTCTTTTTTATATTCAATGTGCTCTTTCTTCTGGATATGATCCGCCTGCAGAGCAATGTCGACGCAGCCCTGCAGCAGGCAGGGGACAGAATCTGCGAATATGCCTGGTACCGGGAGTTCGCGAAGGGGGAAACTGGAGAGGGCGGGGAGAGTGCCCCGGACATTCCGGGCGGGGACATTCTGTCCCTGGCCTTTGCCGCGGGGGAGGTCAGAAATCATCTGGGCTCCGCCTATATGAACAACACCTGCCTGCGGGGCGGCAGCTCCGGCATTTCCCTTCTGCGGTCCCGGATCCTGTCCGAGAGCGGCATTGTGGAGCTGCACGCGGATTACAGGACCAGGCCCTTCATCCCCATCATCTGCGGACCGGATTTTTCCATGCGCAATACCTATTACGCGCATGCCTGGACCGGCTATGAGATCGGCAGCGGGGCCGGGGCGGCGGACAGCGGGATGGGGGAGGAGGCAGGCGGGGAATCGGTCATCGTCGCGGAGAACGGGGTGGTCTATCACAAGGACCCGGACTGCGTCTACCTGAAGCCGCATGTCCATGAGGTGGATGCCTCAGACCTGGGCCATCTGAGGGCCAACGACGGATCCATCTACCATGCCTGTGAGTACTGCCATCCGTCAAAGAGCGGGAAGGTCTTCATCACGCCGGACGGAAACCGCTTTCACAGCTCGGCTCACTGCTCGCGGATCACCAGGACGACCCACGAGGAATCCGCGCAGGAGGCGGCGCAGCACCTGCGCCCCTGCCCCAAATGCGGAGGTGCCCACTGACAAAGGACCCGCGGGGATCCGCCGGGACAGGCCGGCTCTGATAAAATCGCGGAAGCAGGCGGACACCGTCAGGAGATCCGCAATACAGACGGGCCCGGATCTGCATCTGAGCCGGGGACCGCAGGAGAGAGGAGGGAAACTTGATCAATGACTGGACTCATACCGGAAGGGATGGCGGCAACTGCTGTCTGCCGCCTGATCCTGTTCTCTGTCTATCTGGGGATTTGTGCCCTGCAGGACCTCCGGGTCCGCAGGATCAGCATCCCCCTGTCAGCTCTGGCCGGCGCCGCTGCAGCTGTTCTGGATCTTCCGGCCCTGGCGGACGGCAGCCTGGATATGATCCTGTTCGCCGCGGGAATGCTGCCGGGGATCCTGCTGCTCCTCATCTGCGCAGCCGCAAAGGGGGCCGCCGGATCAGGAGACGGGCTCTGCTTTCTGGCAGCCGGGGCCATGCTGGGCCCCGGCCCGGCCTGGATCCTGCTCATGGCCTCCCTGTCTCTGACCTGTGTCTGCGGGATCCTGTTACTGGCACTTGGAAAAGTCAAAGGGAAGACGCGCATGCCCTTTCTCACCTTTGCGGGCCTGGCCTGGATCCTGGTCCTTGCCGCCTGCCGGTAAACAGTGCCTGTGCCGCGGGCCCGAAAGCGGGAGCGTATTTTACGGTGGAAGCCGCCCTGATCATGCCAGTGGTCGTATGCATCCTGGTGATGATCATTTATATGGCCTGCTACCTCTATGACCGGTGTGTGCTGGCCCAGGACTCCTATGTGCTCAGCTACCGGCAGAGCATTCAGAAGGGGAAGGCAGACCGGGTCAGCGCGGAGGAGATCCACAGGCAGCTGGGGGAGAAGCTGTTTATGCTCTCCGGCCTGGATACAGCGGCCTCCTCAGGCAGGGAGATCAGGGTGAAGTGCAGCGGGGAGATGGAGCCTCCGCTCTTTGGTCTTCCGGTTTTTGACGGGGAAAGGACCTGGAGGCTGGATGCTGAGAAAAAGGCGAGGAAGACGGACCCGCCCCGGGATTACCGCAGAGTGCGCAGGATCCTGAACCTTGCCTCAGGGGCCAGACCTGCGTCCGGCGCGGAGGAGCCTTAGACGCTGCAGGGGCACGGATACACGTCCTTCGAGAGAGAGGTCCGGGAGTTTTTATTCACAGCCTTCGGATTCGAGGGGCTTTTGCATGGGGGTTCATGCAAAAGCCGGGAGAAACGGCGAAAATATCGGAATACGATTGTCGGAAGTTATTATCGCAGTACCGAAGCACATACCGAAGGGACTGTGACAGCAACGTCCGTGACGCTGCAGGGGAGGGAAAAACATGGAGGAGAAGAAGGAAAGAACTTTTTACAGCGACGCATCACACAATTACCTTGTCATGGAATGTCCCCGGGAGCTGAGGGACAATTATCAATACCGGATGCTTGCGGCCAACCAGATCAGGGGCCTTCTCCCCTGCAGCAGCCGCTGTATCGACAACCGGGATTATCTGTATTACGATATCACCTCCCGGCAGAGCCTGGAGGACCTTTATGACAGAAGGCCGATCAGGGGGGCGGATATCGAGAAGCTGCTGGAGGACTTGCTCAGGCTGGAAAAAACACTGACGGAATACCTGCTGGACGCATCCCATATGGTCCTGGATCCGCCCTGTATATATCTGGATTTCAGGGGGCAGGAGTGCTCCTTTATCTACTATCCGGGCGAAGTGGAGGAGGGCGGATGGGAGAGGCTGTTCACCTTCCTGGCGGACAGGGTGGATGGAAAAGACAAGAGAGCGGCGGCGCTTGTCTACAGACTCTGCATGCTGGCTGAGAAGCCCGGCTTCAGGCTCAGGGAGGAGGTCCTGGAGGAACTGGGGATCCGGATCGGACAGGAGACGGCGAAACACAGGCACGGATCCTTTCCCGGCTTTGCGGACACACGGGCAGGGGATCCCGAAGGCCCTGTATTTTCTTCCGGCCCTGCCCGTGGACCTGCCGGTTCCGGACCCAATACAGGTCCCTTCTATGAGGCAGACGGCAGGAACCGGCAGGTGCCGGAATACGGGGAGGCCTTTGTCGGCCGCGAGGGAAGGGAGGATCGTCCCTCTCCGGGAAGAGACACGGAGACCCCGGCGGATACCGGGGAGGAAAGGAGCATCCCGGGACTCTATGGCTTTTTGGCCGCCGGTCTCCTCTTGGCCGGCGCAGGGGGCCTTCTGGTCCTGCCGGGCAGGTTCCAGGGCCTGACGGAACAGGCCCTGCTCCTGACCCGGGCCGGAGGGGGCTTTCTGGCCCTTGCGGGCGCGGCCCTGATATTGATCCTGCTGGTCAGGATGATCCGCGGCAGGGCCGGCGCCGGGGAAGCCGGCCGCAGAGGCGGGGACGCCGGGAGGGAAAAGAGAAAGGGAGAGGCCAATCCCGGAAGAGAAGGCCTGTATGGCGGCAGATCCGGAATTGATACCGGCAGCGGAGAAACTATGGGGAAGCCACCTGTCCGCTGGGATGAATACAGCCCCTACACCGGTATTCAAGGTGATTCCGGTTTTTCCGCGGCCGCGGAAAGAGGTCCTGACGGCGGGCAGGATCCCGGACGGTCCCTGGCCCTGCCCGGAGAGACCTGCCTGCTGGGGCCGGATGCGGGGGAGCCCATGGGACTTTACGGCACCGGAGCCTGCAGAGGGGAGCGGATCAGCCTCACCGAGCTTCCCTGTGTGGTGGGAAAAATGCGGGACTATGTGGACGCTGTGCTCGATGACAGCAGTATCAGCCGCATGCATGCCAGATTCTCGACCGACCGGGAGGGAAAGATGACAGTCCGTGACCTGAACAGCACCAACGGGACCTGGATCAACGGGGAGAGACTCAGGCCCAACGAAAGCAGGACCATGCACCAGGGGGACCATGTCCGCCTGGGCCGGATGGAGTTTGTCTACAGGTGAGGAGGGGGATCTCAAAAGGGCGGTTGTTGACGCAAAATAGTGCCGATGATAAGATGAAATATACCTGCACACCGCGTAAGACGCGTCGACTAAGGAGGAAGTACGAATAAAACGCTCGATAGCGTTTTATTCGTACTCGAAGTTTGCGTCGGCGCGCCGCAAACTTCGTTTATCCCATCGGAGAAATCGCCAATTTAAAAGTCCATATATGAAAGACTTTTAAATGCGAATTTCTCCTCGGGTGTCTCCGCGTAAGACGCTTCGACTAAGGAGGAAGTATGAAAGATCAGAACTGCATTTTTTGTAAGATCGCGAATGGCGAGATCCCTTCCAGAACATTATATGAAGATGAAAAATACCGCGTGATCCTGGATCTTGGACCTGCAACAAAGGGACACGCCCTGGTTCTCCCCAAGGAGCATTTCGCAAATGTCTATGAGATCCCCGCGGACTGGGCGGCAGGGGCGATGAAGATCGGACAGCAGATGGCGATCCGCATGAAGGAACGGCTTCACACGGACGGGGCCAATCTTGTTCAGAACAATGAGGAGGCTGCGGGCCAGACGGTCCCCCACTTCCACCTGCATGTGATCCCCCGCTATAAGGGAGACGGGCAGCATATTCTGTGGAAGCCCGGCAAGGCTTCGGACGAGGAACTGGATGCAATCGTCGCCGCCATGAAATAAGGCTGTCTCCAAAAGCCCGGGATGCCCGGGCCGCCGATGCTGTATTCATTCACAGGCCGGCCGGGTTTCCGGACGGATCTGCGCGGCATCTGCGGCGGAGAGCCGGACGCTTCCGGGAACTTCGCAATTGGAGACCAACAGAAAGTCAGAGTTATTGGAAATATATCAGCTTCAGAAGGACTATTAAATGATTGAGATCAGGACATACAGGGGACATATCAGAAACTGGAGAGCGCTCAGCGAAGAACTGGGAATCAGGGATGCGGACAGGCTTTCCCGGGAAGAGAGGGAGATCAGGATCCTGCAGGAAGCCTATAAGGCATGGGGGCATGAGATGGGAATGCATCTGCACGGGATGTTTGCCCTGGCCCTCTGGGACAGTGAAAAGGAGGAACTCTTCTGTCTGAGAGATCCGTTCGGGACCAAGCCTTTTTACTATTGTATGACAGAGAACGGGACTTTTCTGTACGGCACGATGATCAGGGACATTCTGGAGGATCCCGCTTATCACAGGGAACTGAACGAGGACCTGCTGCAAATCTATCTGAGCCTGACCTACTGTGCCGGAGAAGACACCTTCTTCAAGGGAATCAAAAAGCTGATGCCGGGCAGATATCTTGTCCGGAAGGGCTCTGAGATCTCGGTCACGCGGTACTTCACCCCTGCCTTTGCCCCGGATGAGAGCCGGTCCCTGGAGGACTGGGCGGACGAGATCCATGAAACGCTCGCGGGGATCATGCCGGAGGTAAAGGAGGCGGACGAATACGCGGAGTCCTTCCTGTCCGGCGGCGTGGACTCCTCCTATGTGCTGGCCATGTCCGATGTGCAGGCGGCGGACTCCGTCGGATACGATGAAGAGCGGTTTGACGAGTCGGGGCTGGCCAGACAGACGGCCGACCTGCTGGGCCGGAGCTTCAACCGCTGCAGGATCACGCCGGAGGAGTATTTCGCCATCGTTCCCTATGTGATGAAGAACATGGAGCAGCCGCTGGGCGATGCCTCGGCGATCGCCTTCGCGATCGGCTGCCGCGAGACGGCAAAGCACACAAAGATCTGCTACTCGGGAGAGGGATCGGATGAGTTTTTCGGCGGCTACAACATGTACCGCAACGCGGAGCGCTACGGAGAAAACCTCAGGAACTTCTACGTTGGCAATACCAATATCATGAAAGAGGATGAAAAGGAATACATCCTCAAGCGATATGATCCCGAAAACCTGCCGATCAATCTGGTCCGGGATATTTACGAGGAGACAGAGGGGCTGGATCCGCTGTCAAAGATGTCCGATGTGGATATTCAGATCTGGCTTGAGGGTGATATCTATCTGAACGTGGATAAGATGGGGGCCGCAGCCGGCCTGGAGATCCGGATGCCCCTGACGGACCGCAGGATTTTTGATATAGCTTCCCGCATTCCCTCCCGATTCAAGGTAAATGAGGAGCAGAACAAGGTGGCCTTCAGGACGGCAGCAGCCAAAGTGCTCCCGGAGGAGATCGCCTTCCGCAAAAAGCTGGGCTTTGTCGTCCCGATCAGGATCTGGATGGCGGATGAACGCTGGAACGGGGATGTCAGAAGGCGCCTTGCCGGCGAGAGCTGCGCCAGGTTTTTCCATGTGGACAGAGTCCAGGCCATTTTCGATGAATACATCGGAGGAAATTCGGACCTGTGGCGGAAGGTGTGGACGATCTATACCTTCCTGGTCTGGTACGATGAATATTTTGCCTGAACAGGGCATGAAAACTCCCGTCCAGTTACTGTACACGCCCCCTCGAAGGGCGTGTACATGTAACTTTGCGCGCGGCGATAACAAAGCTTCGCATTGTCAATACGCTTTGCGAGCGCCGCGCGCCGTAAAACTCGGGTTTTGCGCAAGGAGCGTGCGCAAAACACCTCGCGTTTCAGGTGGGTCTGAACTGTAACCCTGTCCATTCTCTTTGAGGGGGACGTGAACGGGAGAGAAAAAAGAAAACGTAACTGTTCCGCGAAGGAGGCAGTTACGTTTTCGGCTTATCTGCAGGAAAAAGGGCCTGATCAGAGACCCTGCTCCTGTATACCGGAGGTCACATCCAGAGGAAGTTCATAAAGCGGGGGATCTGCTGTTCCCAGCTTGCCTCGCTGTGCCGGCCTCCGATCTGACAATAAAAGTCTGTTATGACCCCGCGCTTTTCCAGATCGTCCTGTATGGTCAGGTTCTGGCGGGCAGTCAGGCTCTTGAGAGGGTCTTGGGGATCCCGGCGGAAGGCCTCCTCCGTGCCGAAGGACAGGTAGATCCGGGTGTCCGGGTCGATCTGGCTTTTTCTGATATCGCGCCGCAGGGGTGTCATGCAGGGAGAGATCGTACTGGAGACACAGGCGGCCTTGGAGAACCAGTCATTGAAGCAGACAGCTCCGTACAGGGACATCAGTCCGCCCATGCTGGAGCCGGCTATACCGGTCGCCTCCCTGTGCGGCCAGGTCCGGTATTCATGATCGATCACCGGCTTGAGCTCGGAGACGATCCACTGGAGAGTTTCCCGTCCGGTGCCCTCCAGGGTGCCTCCCCAGAAGCTGCCGTGGAAGGTGTAGGGGCAGTATTCCCGGAGCCGGTCATTGCCCTCGTGGCTGCATTCGATCCCGACGATGATCATGTCCTTCGGCCACTTCTCGAGAAACTGCTTCAGCCCCCAGCTTTTGCCGAAGGTCGCGTCCGCGTCCTCAAAGAGGTTATGTCCGTCAAAAAAGTACATGACCGGGTAGAGTTCATCGCCTGTATAATAAGATTCAGGCAGATAGATGTGCAGGGTCCTGCTGGTTGCGGTGGGTGTGAATAGGATGTCCCTTTTTATGATCATTTATGTTCTTTCCTTGTGAAGTGATAAGCTTTTTCCGGACACGGGGAGACAGGATCGCGATTGGATCCCCTGGTTTTATGGAGATGCCCGTGAAAAAAACTATGGAAAACAAAAAGAATTCCTTTGAAAAAATCTATGAGGTGGTCGCGCAGATCCCTCCCGGCAAAGTCGCCACCTACGGTCAGATCGCGGCCCTGGCCGGCAACCGGCACTGGTCCAGGGTCGTCGGATATGCTCTGCATGTAAACCCTGACCCGGACCGGATCCCGTGTTTCCGCGTCGTGAACCGGTTCGGGGAGGTCTCCTCCGCCTTTGCCTTCGGGGGCGGAAACCGGCAGATTGAGCTGCTGGAGGCAGAGGGAATCCCCTGCCCGGACGGCCGGGTGGATCTGAAAAAATACCAGTGGGAAAGAGGAAAAAATCCTTTCGATATAGGATTTTTTCCTCTGGATGCTTGTGACGGAGCACAAGCATCCTGTGATGCGAACAGATAATCGCCTCCGCGAATTATCCGTTCGCGATGCCTGCGCACTTACGCGCTCCGGCATGCTGCGGAGGAGTGACTACAGACTACCTCGCCCGTATGTGACCGATCCCGGGGCGGATCAGTGAAGGGCGGGGCTGTCATAGGTCTCGAAGACAGGCAGATCCATCTCCGAATCATCCTCGATGTAATAGTTGTCGTAGGTGCTGACATCGCTGGATCCGAACCGGAGGATCGAAGCTCCGCCGCTCAGCCATCCCACATTTCTGTAGCGGTTGCCGTAGACTGTGACGGAATGGACATGTCCGCCCCCGCCCGGGGTCCCGATCCCCACAGCGGCTTCGGCGCAGCCGGTCAGAAGGTTGTTGGCGATCAGGATGCTGTGCGTCGAGTGGCCGCCCTGTTCCGCGCCCGCTTCGACCCCGCCGTCGCAGTCCTTTACTGTATTGCAGATGAAATCCACATCCTGGGTCCCGTCCGCGTAGATGGCGAAACCGGTGTCATAGCCGCAGTGGCAGTTGGTGATGACGTTTCCGTAGACCAGGCCGTGGACCGGACGGTCGACGGAGGAAGGGGCGTTCCCGTAGTTTCCGGCAAAACAGATGGCAATGTTCCCGGTGTTGTCCAGGCGGTTGCCGACGACATTGACATTCGCGACATTGGCGGCGACGGAGATCGCCTCGGACCAGCCGGTCTTGCAGTCATGGATATAGTTGCGGTAGAGGAGGACGTTGGAGATCGTGGAGCTGCCGCGGCCCATCAGCAGGATGGCGTTGGCACAGTGGTCCTCGCTTTTGGGACTGGGGGTCGTGATATTCTGGATCGTCAGGTCGCTCACGACGACATGGTGGGTCCCCGGCTCCAGCAGGATGGCGCTGGCGTCCCGGCCGTGCGCGTTGCGGACCTCGAAGCCGGTGAGCTGCACGTAGCCGCAGCCGTAGAGCCAGAACATGGAGGGACCGTCCTGGTCCTGGTCGTGGCCGTTGAGCCCGGAGCCGTCAAAGATCACCTCTTCGCCGGGCATGGCGGCGATCGTGATATAGGCGTCCTCCCGCCCCTGCACTCCGCCGTAGAGGCGGATCTTGCGGCTGTAGACACCGCCGCGCAGATAGAGCGTGTCGCCCGGTCCCAGCATGTTGATCATGCCCTGGACATCATCCGACGGACCCGCGTAGTAGGTCTCGCCCTGGCCGGACGGAGCCGTGACGCCGGTCTCAATGATCTGGCGCGCATGGGCCTGGAAGGCATCGTCCCCCCTCAGCCGGTAATCATATTTCCAGGGGGGAGAGGCCTCCGCCCGGACACAAAACAGGTCCGGCAGGGGGCGGCTTCCACAGAAAAAGGACCCTCCGGTACCGGACATGATCGCCAGAAGGGAAATAAGAAGGACGGCGCTATGGGAGAAGCGGCGCAGGAACCCTGTCCCCCGCGGGAGTCGGTACTTCATGTCGGATGTTCTGTGATGATTCATATGTCTCCTTTTCTGGTGGATCTCGATGGGGAGGCGGAAAAATCCTGATCAAATGACGGCGGTTGCGCAGATGCGGCTCTTTCCTGTAAAATGAGGAGCAGCTGTGCTGTACCTCAGGCGGAAAGTTTTTGCGAAAACCGGCCGCCCCGTGCTGTCAGATTAATATTATACAATTAATTATACATTTTATAACGGATTAGGCAAGTGAGGCCGCCGGCCGATAAACCCGGGTGAACAGATAACTGACAGTGGATCAAAATGGAGATTTAAGAAAAATGAAAAAACTGATCGGAATCGCAGCAGTGATCGCGGTGATCGTCATTGCAGGCTTTGGCTATTCTATTTGGAGTGCGAGAAAGGCGGCAGACGCAGCTGTCGAATCCTACAATGCCGTCGCCCAGCAGTATAATGAGGAGATCGCCCCCTACAACAAAGCTGCAGCGGCGACCGCGTCCGCCAATGAAGAATTGCAGAAGGTCCTTGACCGGGCGCAGACGGATATCGACAGCGGACAGAAAGCCTATGATTCCGGGACGTTAAAGGAACTGAAAAGCGCCAGGGAGGAGGCGGAGAAGCTTCTGGTGGAGATCCCCGCCCAGATCGATCCTCTTGAAATGATGTCTGCCACCGACAGTCTGAGCAGGAAGGAGATCCTGGTCCGGCAGCAGGAGGCCGAAGCGGCAGCTGCGGCCGTGGAGGAAGCACGGGCGGAGATCCCTGAGACGCCGGACGTCCCCGATTACTCGGAGGCACTTAAAAAGGTTGAGGAAAAATGCACAGCCTATGAGAACAGTGTCCAGATGCTCAAAAATATCACGGCACCCCCGGATTCTTTTGTCAGGGAACGGCTGAAAAAGATCAGCACGGTCGTCCAGACCGGGACCGTGACCAC
>OCVV011240749.1_pt1 | contig 10614 bp, 10 predicted proteins | sample 1539721 | NCBI WGS metagenome assembly OCVV01 (sample SAMN02144230, study PRJEB22623) | gut metagenome | biome: sheep rumen | host: Ovis aries | place: New Zealand
ATTTCCAAGCCGGGCTTCGCGGAGTACATCGGCAGGCTGGCTGAGAGCGTCGGCAAGAAGGAGCTGAAGACTGTAGCAGAGGTGAAGGCAGCTCTGACCGAGCGCATCGAGTTCTTCGCGAAGATGGGATGCCGCGCCAGCGACCATGGTCTCGACTATATCCCGTTCCGCATGATCTCCGAGGAGGCGCAGGACGCGGCGTTCGCGAAAGCGATGCGCGGCGAGGCTGTGACCGTCGAGGAGGCTGAGGGATACCAGACCGCGATCCTGATGCAGCTCGGCAAGGATTATCACCGTCTGAACATCGCGATGCAGCTGCACTACTCCTGCTGGAGAAACGCGAATGCCCGCATGTACGCGAAGATGGGACCGGACACCGGCTTCGACATGATCGCGCAGAACACCTGCGGCACCAGCATCGCGGAATTCCTGAGCGCGCTGGATGCCACCGGCGAGTGCCCGAAGACCATTCTGTACTCCCTGAATCCGGCGGACAATGACCAGCTCGGCACGCTGCTCGGCTGTTTCCAGTCCGACGAGATCCCGGGCAAGATCCAGCTCGGCTCCGCATGGTGGTTCCAGGATACGAAGAGCGGCATGGAGTCCCAGATGAAGACTCTTGCGAACCTCGGCCTTCTCGGAAACTTCATCGGCATGCTGACCGACTCCCGTTCCTTCCTTTCCTATACCAGACACGACTACTTCCGCCGGATCATGTGCAACCTGATCGGCGACTGGGTCGAGAACGGTGAGTATCCGAACCACGAGGCTTCCCTGAAGAAGATCGTCGAGGGTATTTCCTATAAGAATGCGGAGCGGTACTTCGGACTGTAACAGTAAAGATCCGGGCTGCCGGAATTCCGGCAGCCTGGTGAGGAGGAAAACATGCAGATCGGAATCAGACTGCACGATGTGAATACGGCCCTGGGGCCTGAGATGAAGACCATGGAAGCCCGGGCCCGTACCGCTGCGGAGGAAGGTTTCTCCTGTGTGCACCTGGCTTTGGCCAAGGTGATCTCCGGGACCGTCTTTGACGGATGCGCCCTTACCGAGGGCCTGGGGATGCATGTGAAGCGGGTCTTTCAGAAGGAGGGGCTGGATATCGCGGTGCTGGGGTGCTATCTGAACCTGGCGAATCCAGACCCGGTAAAGCTTGCGGAAATGCAGGAACGCTACTACGGCAGCATTCGGGTCGCGAAGATCTGCGGCGCGGGGATGGTCGGAACAGAGACCGGCGCGCCGAACGTCGAATACAAGTACGATGCCGCCACCCACGGGAAGGAAGCCCTGCAGAGCTTCATCCGCGGCCTGGAACCGGTGGTGGAATGTGCCGAGCACTACGGCATGACCATGGCCATCGAGCCGGTGTGGAAGCACATCGTCTGGAGCCCGGACCGGGCGCTCGAGGTGATAAAGAGCATCGGAAGCCGGAACCTGAGGATCATCTTCGATCCGGTGAACCTGCTGGCGCCGGAAAACATTGACGTCCGGGACCGCGTGATCGGGGATGCCATCGAAAAACTGGGCGACCACATCGCGATGGTCCATCTGAAGGATTTTATCCTGCAGAACGGAGAACTGAAGAGCGTTGCTGCCGGAACCGGCGGAATGGACTACCGGGAGATCCTTCGTTTCATGAAGGCAAGGAAGCCCTTCATCCAGGCGACCCTGGAAAACACCGACAACAGTAACGCGGTGAGCTCCAGAGAGTATATCGAACAGATCTACGCATCGGTGTGATTCTGCGGATGTGCAGGACGCGCAGAACGCGCGGAACTTTGATCCAGTGCAATACAGCAGCCCGGCTGTTTTTCGGAGCTGCCGGCTGCTTTTCGTTACATGATGAAACTGTTTTGTCCCGGACAGAGAGGAGGTGTATATGAACCGGAGAATGACCTTCGAGCAGTACCGGACCATGGACCTGACAGCGTTCGCGATCATGCTGATCGCATCGGAATCCATCATTCAGACTGCATCGACCGCATGGTTCCCGGGACAGCCCTACACAGTTTCCGTCACAGCAGCGATCGTCACCATCGTACTCATGCGGTGGAAGAAGTACGCGGCGCTGCACGCAGTCCTCGGCGGACTCGTTTTCTGCTTCCATCTGAAAGCGGGAGCGGGCCAGTACCTGATCTACTGCCTCGGCAATCTGGGCGCGATGCTTTCGCTCCTGATCCTCCGGAAAGCCGGAGATGAAAGGATCCGGAACGACGCGCTGATGAGCATCCTGTTTGCACTCTGCACACAGCTGTTCATGCAGGCCGGCAGGGCGGCAGCTGCGGGGATCCTGGGGACTCCCCCGGCAGTCTGTCTCGGCTTTTTCACGACAGATGCGCTTTCGGCACTGTTCACTATGGTGATCGTGTGGATCGCGAGACGGCTGGACGGAATCTTTGAGGACCAGAAAAAATATCTCCTGCGTGTGCAGGAGGAAAAAGAAAGGGGAGATCATTCATGAAGTCAAATGCGGCTGATTTCCTGATCTATGATGAGGAAACCGGCACATATCGCGAGAACCCTGAACAGGTTGTCCGCGATGAAGTGGAAAAGAACTACTGGCTCCACGTGGCCCGCACGATCGCGAAAGACTGGCGTCTTTACATCATGCTGATCCCGATGATGCTGGTATTCCTGTTCTGGCGCTACTTCCCGATGTACGAACTCCTTGGGTGTTTCAAGGTGTCCGACGAGGTGAAGCCGGTGTCTGAACAGCTCTTTTCCGGGTTTTCCTACTTCCGGCGTCTGCTGGTGGGCGGCGACGGAATGTCGACCGAGTTCTGGAGGGCAATGCGCAATACCTTCCTCCTGAGCTTCTACGGTCTGTGCTTCGGCTTCCCGGTGCCGATCATCCTGGCCCTGTTCTTCAACGAGATCAGGTCCAACATCGCCCGGAGCGTCTACCAGGTGCTGACCTACCTGCCGAAGTTCATGTCCACGGTCGTCATGACGTCCCTGGTCACGATGCTTGTGAAGCAGGGATCCCTCACCTCCGGAATGGGTATCATTTCCCAGTTCCTGTCGAATCTGGGACTGATCAGCAAGGAGGTCGCGAACGCAGGCCTTCTGAACAATCCGGCGTATTTCCGCTCGATCTACCAGATCAGCGGCATCTGGGAGTCGGCGGGCTATGACAGCATCGTCTTCTTCGCGGCGATCATCGCGATCTCGCCCACCAGCTACGAGGCGGCGCAGATCGACGGCGCGGACAAGATGGCGCAGATGCGCTACGTCGTCCTTCCCAGCATTCTTTCGACGATCGTTATCATGCTGATCACGAGAATCGGTTCCCTGCTGAACATCGGATACGAGAAGGTCCTTCTTCTCTACAATCCGAATACCTATGTCACGGCGGACGTTGTTTCCACCTTCGCCCAGCGGTACGGTCTGGCAGGTGCTTCCAAGGGCATCGCCTCCGCAGCTGAGATGATGAACAACGTCATCGGAATGCTTCTGGTCATCGGTTCCAACACCATCGCGCGGAAAGCATCCAATGTATCGCTGTACTAAAAGGAGGGCAGGATGAAACGAAAACTTGAATTTTCAGAGCTGGTATTCAAGATCATCAGCTACACCCTGCTGACCATGTTCGCGCTCTGCTGCCTGTATCCGTTTGTGTACGCGATCTCGGCGGCGATCAGCGGACGCGCGGCGGTGGATTACGGACAGGTCGTGCTGTTCCCGAAGGACATCCAGTTTGAAGCATTCAAGAGAATGTTCAACGACAACATGTTCTGGAACGCATACTCCAACACCCTGTTCGTCACCCTGTTCGGTACGATCTGGGCTCTCGGTTACTCGATCCTCGGCGCCTACGCGCTGTCGAAGCCGAGACTTCTGTTCCGGAAGTTCTTCAACTTCTTCCTGGTGTTCACCATGTGGTTCGCTGCAGGTATCGTCCCGCAGTACCTGAATTACCTGGATACGAAGGCAGTGTTCAATTCCGTCGGCATTACGGACGACAAGTGGCTGGTCGTCATCGCAATGGGTATGGCGGCAATGAATATCATCCTTCTCCGGAACGCGTTTGAGGGCGTTCCCACCGAGATCGAGGAAGCTGCCATCGTCGACGGCGCTTCCGAGTTCCAGGTTCTGAGCCAGGTCTACATCCCGATGTGCAAGTCGACCATCGCAACCGTGGCACTGTTCTTCGGAATTTCCAGATGGAACGGATACTTCTGGGCAAGACAGATGATTTCCAACTCCAATGAGCATCCGCTGCAGGTCTTCATCCGTCTGAGACTGGAGGAATACACGGATCCTGAGGCAATGGCAGGCTGGAACGAGGTGTTCGCATCCGATTCCGTGATCTACGCACTGATCGTATGCTCCATCGTCCCGATCCTGATCATCTATCCGTTCATTCAGAAGTACTTTGCCAAGGGCGTAAACGTCGGCGGCGTCAAGGAATAAACATCCGGCCGGAACGGCTCCGGTCATTACATTGTTTCTGAAACTGATTCAAGACAAGAAGGGAGATTTAAGAATATGAAATCCAGAAAATTCTTAGCAGCAGCATTATCCGCAGCAATGGTCATGAGCCTTGCGGCATGCGGCAACAAGATGGACGTCAGCCAGTATCAGCAGACCCAGGCTCCGGCAGCAGCCCCCACGGCAGCTCCGGCAGCAGGCGGCGCGGCAGAGACCCAGGCAGCAGAGGCTTCCGGCGAGCTCAGCTACGCACCGGGCACCGTGCTCCGCATGGCCACCGGCTACAACTCCACCAAGACCGGCCTGAGTTTCGACGCTGAAGTCGCAGGCGAGGGCGTCACCCTGGCAGACGGTGTCACTTACCGCGCCGGCGACCTGAAGCCTACCTGGGTCGAGGTCGAGAAGCGCCTGGACGTCAAGTTTGAGGACAAGTACCAGGGCAACAGCGCAGCGAAGGAATTCGATTACTGGAAAGAGCGTCTGAACGAGGTCGATATGGTCAGCGGCTCCGCTGCAAAGCTTACCGAGTACGGCGAGGCCGGCAGCATGGTCGACATTGCTCCGTATCTGAACCAGATGCCGAACTTCAAGGCTTATCTTGAACAGAACCCCATCGTCCGTCTCTCCATCACCGGCAACACCAACACCGGCGCGATCTACTTCTCCCCGTATTTCGACGGTGTCAACGATATCGAGCGTATGCCGCTGATGCGTATCGACTGGGTGCAGAAGCTTCTGGACGGCGAGGGCGAGTTCGCAGCCGACGCCAGCGGCAAGACCGCTGATCCGGTCTACCAGCCCTACATGCCCACCTCCGGCAAGGTCGAGATCGAAGTCGTCAAGGCTGACGGCTCCGGCACCGAGACCATCGCGAAGGATTACGACAAGGCCGGCAACATCATCGAGAAGATGAACGCTGCAGGCTCCATGAGCGGCGTCGACGCGGTCAACATGCTCCGCACCTACATCGACGAGGCTTATGACGGCTACTACGGCACCGAGAGAAGCGCCCTGTTCTGCGGACAGAACGCTGCATGGGACGCGGACGAGATGGTGGCCCTGCTTCGCTGCGTGGTCGCCAACCCGCAGACCCTCAACGGCACCGATTCCATCCAGGGTCTCTTCAGCCGTGAGGACGACAACAACCAGCGCCGTGTCGATATGTTCCGCTTCGCAGGCGTCCTGTTCGGCGTCCGCGGTCTTGAGTCCCGCCAGGATTATCTCTATGTCGGCAACGACGGCAAGCTTCACGACGCACGTCAGGAAGCAGAAGCCTACAAGGCAATGGAGTACATGAACGCCATGGTCAAGGAAGGCCTGGTCTCCAAGGCATTCGTCGATATGTCTGCCGAGAACTCCGGCACCTATCTTGAGAACGACATGGGCTTCATGAGCTATGACTACAACCAGACCCAGACCATCCTGAACGAGACCAAGCTTCAGACCGCCGACGGCGAGAAGTACATGGCAGTCATGGTCCCGGTGGCAAAGTGGTTTGACGGAACCAATCCGGACGGCGTGTTCATGCGCTTTACCGAGTCCTGGAGATCTGTCAAGACCGACGGATGGGGCATCTCCAAGGCAGGCGTCGAGGGCGATGACGACAAGCTGAATGCGGCTCTGAAGCTCATCGACTATGCTTACAGCCCGGAGGGCATGATCCTCATGTCCTATGGCCCGGATGCTTTCATCAAGACCAACGCGGACGGCAGCTATGCCACCTTCAAGTTCAACGGCCAGGATATGCCGGAGATCGCAGACGCAACCTACGCAGAGCTCTGGGATAAGGCAAAGGGCAACTACACCAACTACGCACGTCAGTATCTTGGTTCCACCCTGTCCTTCGCGAAGAGCCAGGCATTCGAGTATCAGTGCACCACCGACATCGGCAAGGAAGGCGCAGGCTACATCTCCACCGCGATCGCTCTGGGCACCATCCATCATCCGGAGCTCGCTCTGGCTGAGAATCCGTGGTACACCTCCGTCCCGACCATCCTTCCGACCACCAAGGTCGAGAATGACCAGATCAACGGCTACAGCCAGCTGACCGCGGACGGCAAGTACTCCAGCGCCAAGGGCGGTGAGAATGTCTTTGTCGACGACATTGCCAAGGGCTACACCGAAGAAGGCATGGCAAACGCAGATCAGTCCGCGGAGCTTGTCAGCGGAAGCTGGGGCGGCGCGCAGTATCTGACCCTGAAGCAGGGCGCATGGGAGCGTCTGCAGGCATATTTCAAGTCCCTGTAATCTGAACAGGTTCACGAAAACTTTGTAATCCCGGCAAATCAGATCATCTGAACCGGCCCGGCATCCGCTGTCCTGCGGATGCCGGAGACCGGAGGGAGGTTCTATAAAATGTACAAAAAACAGATGAAGTTCCAGAAAATCATCTGCCTGCTTTCCATGATCTCCAGCGTCGTGGTGTTCATCTATTCCCTCGGCGTGATGACCGACCTGTACGACACGCTGTATTCGACCATGATGAATCCTTACGACCTGACGCAGACGGACGTTCCGGGTTCCCTGGTCTACTACTACATGCAGAATTTCAACCGCGCGTTCCTGCTGGCGGCTATCGGCCTGATCCTGATCAGCTGCTTCGTCTATCTGACGGCGACCCATACCCGCAGAAAGTACTACATCGGCAACTACGTCGCCGTGGGGCTGAGCCTCATCGCGAACGTCGCGGTCGCCGTGTGGGCGCACATGGATCTGGAATTCTACAAGGCGCTGTTCCTGCAGGTGGATTTTGAGGCACTGAAGAAGCATGCGGAGATGTGGAACACTTATTACACCGATTCCACGTTCTGGTTTGATATTCACTACGCCGTGTTTGCACTGAGCGTGATCGTGGCAGTGCTTCTCGTCGTAAATGCGGTCTGGAAGAGCCGTCTCATGAAAGAGGAGAAGGCGCTTCTCGGAACAGAAGGGAGGGCTGCGGCATGAACGAAGAGCAGAGAATGAAGATCGACCGGATGCGGTTCATCAATAATACGTTCTCCTCCAATCTTGCGCTGCTGGCCATCCTGTTCAACGTATTCTACTTTGTCAGCATCTATAAGTCCGATGTGGGATCATATTATTACAACATCCTGATCGGCGCTTCCATCGTCTTCAACCTGATCTTCATGCTGACCGTGTTCCTGGCATCAGAGGGCGTGAAGAGCTACAACATCTTTTATTCCTATGTGCTGATCGTGGTCGGCGTGATCCAGATCATCCGGATCTTCATCATTCCGATGCACGCGCACGCGGCAACCGTCTCCATCATGGACCAGGCAGTCCAGGTCATGAAGGACGGACAGTTCTTCCGTGTTGTCTGCTATCTCCTGATCTCTTCGGCCTGCTGCTTCGCAGCCGGGATCGTCGGGATTCAGAAGAGCCGCACACTGAGTGCGTATATGGCCTCCCTTGACGGGAAGGCAGTTTAAGGGGGTGCATTCATGGCGGAACTGAGTTTACAGCATATCGACAAGATCTATGACAACAATGTCCAGGCAGTCTTTGACTGCAACCTGGATGTCAAGGACGGCGAGCTGATCGTCCTGGTCGGTCCCTCCGGCTGCGGAAAGTCCACCACACTGCGCATGGTCGCAGGCCTGGAGGATATCTCTGCAGGACGGCTTTTCCTGGACGGCAAGGATATCACCCAGACGCCGGCCAAGGACCGCGACATGGCAATGGTCTTCCAGAGCTACGCCCTGTACGGCCACATGACCATCTATGAGAACATGGCGTTCTCCCTGACGCTCCGCAAGGAGAATCCGAACGTCATCCACAAGAAGGTCCTGGCTGCGGCGGAGATCCTGGATCTGACCAGCCAGCTGAACAAGAAGCCGAACCAGCTGTCCGGCGGACAGCGGCAGAGAGTCGCCATGGGCCGTTCCATCGTCCGGAACCCGAAGGTCTTCCTGTTCGACGAGCCGCTCTCCAACCTCGACGCGAAGCTGAGAAGCTCCACGCGCCGCGAGATCCTGCTCCTGCACAAGCGCCTGAACGCGACCATGCTCTATGTCACCCATGACCAGACCGAGGCCCTGACCCTTGCGGACCGTATTGTCTGCATGTCCATGGGACATGTCCAGCAGGTCGGCACTCCGCTGGAGCTGTACGATTCCCCGGCAAACCTCTTTGTCGCCAGCTTTATCGGCCTGCCGCCGATGAACTTCTTCGACGTAAAGGTCGGCGACGGCGTCCTGGAGGGCAACGGCTTCAAGTGCAGCCTGACGGAGGAAGAGAAGCAGACCCTGCAGGGCTATGCCGGAAGAGAGATCACCCTGGGCGTCCGTCCGGAGGATGTCCATGTCGGAAACGACCTGAAGATGCAGGTCTCCTACAATGAGAACCTCGGCATGAACACCCTGGTGCACGGTCACGTCGGCAACGGCGGAAGGATCACCGCAAAGCTCCGCGGCTGGCACACCTTCAAGCCCGGCGACATGGCGGACATCGCCTTCGGCCGCAAGCACTTCTTTGACAAGGAAACGACCAACGCAATTCGGAAGGAGGCACTGTGATGGAAAAGAATAACGCGAAAGTCTATCACGGCCCGGAATTCCTCCGGAAGCTCCTGGTCTCCCTGAAGCGCCGCCCGCAGATCATTCCGCAGCTGGTGCTGATCGCGGCATTCCTTGTGTACTCGATGAACCTTACGTATATTTCCAACACTACGGCGAAGATCCAGGGACAGGGCATGGGCCTCTGCGGTTTCGCGACCATGCTGTTCTCGATCCTTTCCCTGGTGTGCTTCGGCAACGCGTTCCCGTACCGGAAAAAGCCCCACATTCCGATGCTGGCCCTGATGTTCGTGATGATCGGAATCGTCCTCTACTGCGACATTAAATACAGCGGACTGATCGTCACAGCGCTGACCCGCGCTGAGAACCCCATCACCATCACCAAGTCGACAGCCTATATCGCCTACGCCTACAACGTTCTGCAGGATCACATGATGGTCCTTGGCGCCGCGGTCGTCCTGATCCTTCTCGAGCCGGTTTACGGAAAGCTCATCCGGAAGATCAACACGAACGTCGAGGTGGAGGACAACGGAAATCTGGCGGCCATTGAGCTGGACGGCGACGACGACACGGAGAAGAAGCGTTCCGGCGGCAAGAGAGAAGCTGCTGAAAACTGAGGAGCGGTATGGCAGGAAAGAAGAACACGAAAAAAGCAGGCGGCATGAGAAGGCACTTTGAGCCGGATAAAGAGAAGACCGCCGCCGAATACTACGAGCTTCACACAGGCGCGGTCAACGACCTGGTGGAGGCTGACGAGAGCAATTCTCCGGAGGTCTCCCCCCAGGAACTCGCGAAGTACCGTTCCGGCGGGAAGATCCATATCCCGGAAAAGGTCCAGGTCCTGTTCCTGAAGGCCTGGTTCGCCGGAGCTGTCTGCTTTTTCTTCTTCTGGGGCCTCGGCATGTACGTGCCGAATCTCATCGACATGCTGTTCATTGTGGGACTGGTCATGGGCTTCGTCACGGACCTCATGGTCAATGTCATCCTCCGGTATTTTGAAAAGACGCCGGGGGCCAATGACCGCTGGATGATGTTCCCGAAGAAAGGCTATGCAAGCCTTGTCCTGAACGTCCTGTACTCCTACCTCATCCTGTTTTTCGTGTTTACCCTGTACAATGTGATCAATCTTATGATCATCTCCGCGACAGGAGCAGAGGATACGGTTCCCCTCGGTGTGGAGCCGATCCTCTTCGGACTGTTCTGGATGATGTTCGACCAGATGTTTATCACGATGAAGCATCTCCTGAAACGGATCGTTTCGGACGCTTCAAAGCGGCAGTCCTGAAGCACGGTCAGAACAGGAATCTGACCGGGTATCAAAAACAAGCATCAAGAGAAGATAAGAATCGAAACGAGGCATTTTCAAAATGGTGAATCTTTTATTTTCCGGCGCCGTTTCGGCCTGCTTTGAACTTCAGAACAGCGACCCCTACTATGCGCCGCAGCCCTATGATCTTTATCTGGACGGGGCCCTTCTCCGGGAAGGGGACACCAATGTGTTCTCTCTGTACGGACTGAAGCCCGACACGGAGTACCGGCTGCGCGTGGTCCTGCGCGATGAAGCGGGGACGGCGGAGGAGTGTACCTTCCGTACAGCGAAAGAGACCTGCGCGGTCGATGTGCGCGCGTTCGGCGCTGCCGGCGACGGCGTGACGGACGACACCCG
>OCVV012853668.1_pt1 | contig 10614 bp, 7 predicted proteins | sample 1539721 | NCBI WGS metagenome assembly OCVV01 (sample SAMN02144230, study PRJEB22623) | gut metagenome | biome: sheep rumen | host: Ovis aries | place: New Zealand
GAACTGGTCGCCCGGGTCATCGGCTTCGAGGGAGAAATTCGCTGGGATACCACAAAGCCGAACGGTACGCCCAGAAAACTTCTGGATGTCAGCAAGGCGGAAGCATTGGGATGGAAGTATAAGACAGAACTTGAGGACGGAATCAGATTATCTTACGAGGATTTCCTCAGCAACCCGATGAGAGCTGAACGTTGAGAGGAGTATTATGAATATCGTTTTGCTATCCGGCGGATCAGGGAAACGCCTCTGGCCGCTGTCCAATGATATCCGTTCCAAACAGTTCATCAAAATATTCAAGCGGGACGACGGGGAATATGAGTCCATGGTCCAGAAAGTGTACCGCCAGATTCTCAAGGTGGATCCGGATGCGCAGGTGACGATCGCTACATCAAAGTCACAGGTCTCCGCTATTCACAATCAGTTGGGGGAAGAGGTCGGTATTTCCATCGAGCCCTGCAGGAGGGACACGTTTCCGGCTATTGTTCTGGCATCGGCTTATCTGCATTATATGCAGCTCATACCGGAGGAGGAGTCGGTCGTCGTATGTCCGGTAGACCCGTATGTAAATGATGATTATTTTGAAGGTCTGAAACAGCTCAGCGAGCAGGCTGATAAGGGAGAGGCTAATATTGTCCTCATGGGCATAGAAGCCACATACCCGAGCGAAAAGTACGGATATATTATACCGGAAGATAAGGAGGCGGTGAGCCGCGTTCTCACATTCAAGGAAAAGCCGAATTATCTGATGGCGCAAAAGTATATCGAGCAGGGGGCGCTGTGGAACGGCGGCGTATTTGCATTTAAACTCAAATATGTATTGGACCGCGCCCGTGAATTCATTGATTTTACAGGCTATCAGGATCTGTTCGAGAAGTATGAGTCACTGCCGAAAACCAGTTTCGATTATGCTGTCGTCGAGAAAGAGGAAAATATTCAGGTCATGCGTTTCCACGGAGCGTGGAAGGACCTCGGAACATGGAATACGCTCACGGAAGCCATGACGGAGAGCTCGATCGGTGAAGTCATCATGGATCCGACCTGCGAAAATGTGCACGTAATCAATGAACTGAATGTTCCCATCCTGGCCATGGGACTTAACAATGTCGTCATTTCGGCAAGTCCCGACGGAATCCTGATATCCGATAAACATCAGTCGAGCTTCATCAAACCGTATGTCGACGGAATCGATCAGCAGATCATGTACGCCGAAAAGTCCTGGGGCAGTTTCCGGGTGCTGGACGTTGAGCATGACAGCCTGACGATCAAGGTCACCCTGAATCCGGGGCATCAGATGAACTATCACAGTCACTTACACCGCGACGAGGTATGGGTGGTCATATCAGGAAAAGGTACGACAGTGGTCGACGGTGAGAAGAAGGAGGTCTCGGTAGGGGACGTGATAAAGATGCAGGCAGGATGCCGGCATACCGTCATAGCTCTCACGGAGCTGAAAATGGTGGAAGTGCAGCTCGGCAGAGACATCAGTGTTCATGATAAAATAAAATATGAATTAGAACCATAGATCCATAGAATCACAGAGGCGATTTATTCATTCGGTTCGTCCGGCAAATGCGTTTTTTCGGTAAAAAAATACTTAAAATTATTAGCACTCGTTATTGACGAGTGCTAATTTTCGTGTTATAGTGCAAATAGAACAGAGCACCGGAGGAAGAGGTAATATGAACTCTGTTCATGTCTGCAGTACTGAATTGTGCTGCAGGCAGGCGCGGACCCGGAAGCGGTTCCGCGTCGGCTCAGAAAGAGATTTCTGAGAGGAGGTGGATACATGAACATTCAGAAATTTACACAGAAATCAATGGACGCGATCCAGAATCTGGAGAAGATCGCATATGACTTCGGCAATCAGGAAGTAGAGCAGGAGCATCTGATCTATGCCCTTCTGACACAGGAAGACAGCCTGATTTTGAAGCTCATTGAGAAAATGAATATAGAACCGAAAATGTTCACGGATGCTGTTGTGGCAGCGATCGAAAGCCGCGTAAAGGTCAGCGGAGGCAAGCCATACATCGGCGCGGATCTGAACAAGGCACTTATCAAGGCTGAAGATGAAGCCAAGTCGATGGGAGACGAATATGTTTCCGTTGAGCATCTTTTCCTTTCTGTGATCAGAAACGAGAGCAGGACCGTAAAGCCGCTGTTTAAACGCTTCGGTATCAACCGCGATACATTCCTGAAAGCGCTGAGCACAGTGCGGGGCAACCAGAGGGTGACGACCGACAATCCCGAGGCCACATACGATACTCTGAACAAATACGGTACGGATCTCGTGGAGAAAGCCAGAGCGCAGAAACTCGATCCGGTCATCGGCCGTGATGATGAGATCCGCAACGCTATTCTTATTCTTTCGAGAAAGACCAAGAATAATCCGGTCCTGATCGGTGAGCCCGGTGTCGGCAAGACGGCAGCGGTAGAAGGACTGGCGCAGAGAATTGTCGCAGGCGATGTTCCTGAAAATCTGAAGAATAAGCATATATTTGCTCTTGATATGGGCGCGCTCGTTGCCGGAGCCAAGTACAGAGGCGAGTTTGAAGAGAGATTGAAAGCAGTGCTCGAGGAAGTGCGGAAGTCGGAAGGCGAAATCATCCTCTTCATTGATGAACTTCATCTGATCGTGGGTGCGGGCAAGACCGACGGAGCGATGGACGCAGGGAACATGCTGAAGCCGATGCTGGCACGTGGCGAACTGCATTGCATCGGTGCTACGACACTGGATGAGTACAGAAAATACATCGAGAAAGATAAAGCACTCGAGAGAAGATTCCAGCCGGTGCTGGTTGATGAACCTTCCCTTGAAGAGACGATATCTATCCTCAGAGGCCTCAAAGAGAGGTATGAGGTATATCACGGCGTAAAGATTACCGACAGCGCCCTCGTGGCGGCTGCAACGCTCTCACAGCGGTATATAACGGACAGGTTCCTGCCTGACAAGGCCATTGACCTGGTGGATGAGGCGTGCGCTCTTATCAAATCCGAACTGAACTCGCTCCCGACAGAACTCGATGAGATGCAGAGACATATCATGCAGATGGAAATCGAGGAAGCTGCGCTCAAGAAAGAAACGGATAATCTGAGTCGTGAGAGACTTGCAACGCTTCAGAAGAACCTGGCTGAACAGCGGGACATCTTTAATGTGCAGAAAGCACAGTGGGAGAACGAGAAGAAAGCTGTAGACGGACTCAAAGTCTACCGTGAGAAGATTGATGAGCTGAATTCACAGATCGAGATCGCAAAGCGAGAATACAATCTTGAGAAAGCGGCACAGCTTCAGTACGGCGAGCTGCCGAAGCTCCAAAAGGAAATGGCCGAAGCAGAGTCCCGTATGAAGGACAAGGATCATTCCATGGTCCATGAGGAAGTGACGGACGATGAGATCGGCAGAGTCGTATCCAAGTGGACAGGCATCCCGGTCAGCAAACTGACAGAAGGGGAGAGGGAAAAAGTCCTGAATCTTGAGGATGAACTTCACAAGAGAGTGATCGGCCAGGATGAGGCGGTCAGTAAGGTATCCGACGCAATTCTTCGTTCCAAGGCCGGAATCAAGGATCCGAAGAGACCGATCGGTTCCTTCCTGTTCCTCGGTCCTACAGGCGTCGGCAAGACGGAACTCGCGAAGACGCTGGCTTATAACCTTTTTGACGACGAGAACAACATGGTGCGTATCGATATGAGCGAATACATGGAGAAATTCTCCGTATCCCGCCTGATCGGAGCACCTCCCGGATATGTGGGATACGATGAGGGCGGCCAGCTGACAGAAGCAGTCCGCAGAAAGCCGTTCTCCGTGGTCCTCTTCGATGAAATCGAAAAAGCGCATCCCGATGTATTTAACGTGCTGCTTCAGGTCCTTGACGACGGTCATATCACGGACAGCCAGGGCAGAACGGTCGATTTCAAGAACACAATTATTATAATGACATCCAACCTGGGTTCCCAGTTCCTGCTCGACGGCATTGACGAGAACGGAGAGATTCAGGATTATGCTGTGGAGATGGTCAAAAATGAACTCAGAACACACTTCCGTCCGGAATTCCTGAACCGTCTCGACGAGACAATCATGTTCAAGCCGCTGACGAAGGAGAATATCGGCGGAATTGTAGAGCTGCTGATGAAGGACCTCAATAAGAGACTGGCGGACCAGCAGATCAGTATCCGTCTGACAGATGAGGCGAGAGATTACTGCATTGAGCAGGCATATGATCCGGTGTACGGAGCAAGACCGCTCAAGCGTTATCTGCAGCAGAATGTGGAGACTCTGGCTGCTAAGATCATTCTCAGAAGTGAGATTCATGAGGGATCTACAATTATCGTTGACAGGGATGAGCATGGTCTGACCGGCCGTGTGTCGGAGGCGATCATAGTCGAGGAAGAGTGAGACAGATTCTTGAACTGAGTTCAAAAACACCTCGGCGTTCTTGCCGCGACGTGCGCGGCGTGTAAAAAAGCAGAAATAAAAAAGGCTGCCGCATGAAGTGAAATCATGCGGCAGCCTTCTGCTGTCTTTGGAAGGATCAATCTTCCGTGAAATGCCGAATATCTCAAGAGAGAAATCTGAGTCAGAGAAATAATCCTGTCCTATCACTCCCACGGGAACTTCGGACGTTCATCCGGGTACGCGTAATCTCCCCAGTGTGTCTGGAACTGATTTGTGTTCGGATCATAATCGTAGTCGATCGATTCAAGCTTATCTAAAATATAATCCTTATCCACACACTCGCCCGCACAGAAAGAATCAAGATCCGGATAGAAATCCCGGAGCTTGAGGTTCACGTAGCTGAGTAATATCATTGGATCTCTTGGCAGCATAGGCGAATAAAACCCCCAAAAAAGTTACTTTAGATACCTTAAAAAGATGTTTACGAAATGCACGGACATAGTGTCTTGTGTCTCATCGGGAATCAGACCTTCTCACCCCTGTTGTACTTGTCGACGACCTTGTGAATGCGGTCGATCGGATCCAGAAGCAGCGAGAGAGAAGCGTCATGGTTCAGTGTATCGATGATCAACGCGAGATACTTGCTCATATCGCAGTTTACATAGTACGGCTTCTGCAGGAGCTCCTCCGGCTGGTATACAAGATTGGTCGTGATCAGCATGTCAAAGAGACCTCTCTTGTAAGCATCATCGAATCGGCTGAGACCGCCGGTGAAAATGCCGAATGTTGCGCAGATGATGACCTTACGGCATTTTTTGCGCTTTAAGAGCTGAGCAGTCTCGAGGACCTTGTCGCCGGAAGAAATCATATCGTCAATGATAATGATATCCTTGCCCTCGACGTCGGATCCGAGGAATTCGTGTGCGATGACAGGGTGCTCACCGTTGCTCATGGTCGTATAGTCACGGCGCTTATAGAACATACCCATGTTGATGCCGAGAACATTGGCGATATAAATCGCGCGTCTCATGCCGCCCTGATCAGGGCTGATGGACATAAGATGATCTGCATCAATCTTAAGATCCTTGTTATAACGAAGGATATTTTTGATAAACTGATAGGTCGGTGTCATCGATTCGAACCCTGAGAGCGGGATCGCATTCTGTACACGCGGGTCGTGCGCATCGAATGTGATGATATTTTCAACACCGAGGTTCACGAGCTCCTGAAGAACATTTGCACAGTCAAGAGACTCGCGTCCGCTTCGGATCTGCTGTCTGCCTTCATACAGGTAGGGCATGATCACGTTAATGCGATGGGCTTTTCCGCATGCAGCAGCGATGACACGCTTCAGATCCTGATAGTGATCATCGGGAGACATGACATTTTCAAAACCGGCGATGTTATAGGTCACGTTGTAGTTGCAGACATCGACGAGAATGTACAGATCGTCGCCTCTGACTGTCTCACGTATGCTTCCCTTTCCCTCACCGGAGCCGAAACGGGGAGTTGATGCAGTGATAATAAATGAGTCACGTACGTAGCCGTTGGCACCGGAGACAAGTCCGTCTTCTACTCTCTGTTTTCTCCATCCGACAAGATGGTCATTGATTTTCCTGCCGATTTCCATGGTGCTGAGAAGCGGAATGATTCCGAGTCTGCCGTCAGGTGAAGAGTTTAGAACCGGTTTTTCCTGCGTATCTGTCGAGACGTTGTTCATGAATTTCCTCCACGTAATTTCTTTTGAAGCCTTATATCGTTGCCGGCTATTTTAACTATTGTGTAGTGACTGATGATCCTCGAAAAGATTCGCTCGGAATACAACCCGGACAAATCCATCGGGGACAGGTTGGTCGAGATGATTGTTGAACGGTTCCTCCGTATTCGCTCATTGAGAACAAAGAAGAGCTGTGAGGAGACAAATGAGCTTGTCACCTCCGTTCCCAGATCATCGATTGTCAGAAAATCCACATCCAGAATCATGCGTTCGTAGGAACCGTCGCGTCCCTCCCGCTCAAATGCGGCATCGGCAAGAATGTCAAAGAAATCTCTGGCAGAAAAATACAGCGCTGAATGAGAATTCTCAATGATCTCTCTCGCGATACAGTGTGTCAGGAATGTCTTACCGACACCTGTGTTGCCGTAAATGAAGAGGTTGTTGTCCGGACGTCCGATATTTTCCGCAAATTGGATGGATTTGTCATAGGCCTCCCGGGCGAGCTGTCTTTCCGTTCGACCTGTTGATTCATCCTGTATTGTATCAGAATACCAGGTAAATGAAAAGTGACTGAAATTTTCTTTTTCAAGTATATTACCGAGACTGTATTCTTTATAGAGCAGATCCGTTGCCGCTTTGCGGAAACAAGAGCAGCGAACACCGTCCGCAAATCCCGTATCGCGGCACAGCGGGCAGTCGTACTGCATCTCCAGGTAGTCACCGGGATATCCGTGACGTGCGAGCAGGTCGGCCTTCTGCTGTGCGATCCGATGCAGTTCATTGCTGTAGGCAGTAATGTCTGCCTTCGGGTCGAATATGCGGACTCTCGCTGCTTCAAGACTCATGGAAGAGATCTGTTCGCTCAGCTGCCGGTATTCCGGAATGACTCTGTCGATCTCCTGTTCCCGGTCGAGCTGTTCGTGGCGGTGTTTTTCACGTTTTTCATCATACTGACGCATGAGCGCGTCATACTGTGAATTAAGAAGGGGCATTTCGATCCTTTCATATCTTAATCTTCCGAATCGGTATCGGGAAGGCTGGGGGCTGAGATCCCGAGCAGCTGCTTTTCAAGCGTTTTATCGTAGTTTCTCTGCTCGAAATTATAGAAGCTACCTGAAGGTTTCCTGCTTTTGCCTTGAGACGGTTTTTTCTGGTCCTGAGATTTTTTCTGACGGTGCAATTCGTCTTCGTTCTTAACATCCTCCAGTGTCCGGATATGCTCGTTGTACCAGCGTGTCAGGATGCCGTCGGCATAGGCCAGAGTCGGCTTTGCGGTCTGCATGACGGTCCTGGTGCAGGCTTCCCGGATCACATCCATAGTGAAGCTGTAGGTTTTCATCCATTTGTCCATGAGCTGTATTTCGGCGCTGATAGGACTGTGATTGTAGATGCCGAGGGCCTTCAGGATGGCGTAGTAATCCTTGTTATACTTCCGGCTTACTTCTTTTGCGGCTTCTACGGTCGTAATTCCTTCGGCGTGCCATGCAAGACCGACGGTCTCGATATATCGGATGCTGGTGTGATTATTACTCACACAGTACTCGATAAGGTATTCGATGAGATCGACACCCATATGCAGTTCATCGTAGAAGTATCCGAGTGTGTCGATATCTGTCCTCGTGAGGTTTCTGCCGAGATACTGTCCGGATACGAAGAGGAGATACATGAAGTCTTCGGTATCTTCAAGCTGTGTGATCCTCGCTGTTGTCAGCTGCTTTCTTTTCGGAACCGCGCTGCCGGGGACTCCTCTCCGGAGATCGGAGGTTTTGTCATCCGGGGTGTTCGTTTCGCTGCCGTTCGTAACGCTGCTGTCTATTGCCATGCCGCCCGGACCGGTGCTGGCCGTTCCGGCGTCGGCGGCTCCGTTTACAGAATCCGCAATACCTTTATCGATCGGTACAAATGCGATTCCGGTTATCTCCCCGCCCGCGTCGCATTGAAGCTTCAGAAGTCCGGCCTTCTCCCAGTAGCGCAGTGCCCTTGCAACGTCCTTCTCAGTGCAGGACAGTGTGTCCGCAACATCGGACAACGCAGAAGGCTGACCGGATGCGGCAAGCCGCAAAAGACGCAGGTATACCTTAACGAATTCACCGTTCGCATGCGGCATGTACGTATCCAGAAATTCGGTCGGTACCAGTGTCACGTTGTATGCATTGCAGCTCAGCTTCAGATTACTCATGTATTACCTCGAAAAATGGATTTTTGGTTTTATGAGTATAACATATGGGAGAAAATCTGTATCCACAAAATAATCCACATTGCCGGCTGTTTTATACACATTCAGGCAATGTGGATAGTGTGATTTCTGTGGATAAACAATCAGTCGATGAGCGCAGGCCCGATATCTGTTACGTTTCCCGCTCCCATAGTAATGAGGATATCTCCGGGCTTGCAATGTGTACGCACATACTCCTCAATTTCTGAAAATGTTGGGATATAGCGGACATCTTTGCCGTATTTTGCAATTTCGTCGGCCAGATCCTGTGAGGAGATACCGTAGATGTCTTTTTCGCGCGCCTCATAGATCTTGGCGAGTATTATATGGTCCGCGCCGGTGAGCGCTTCGGCAAATTCCGGCAACAGGGCCTTCGTGCGTGTATAGGTGTGCGGCTGGAAGATGACCCAGGTCTCTCTGTGCGGGTAATTGACCGTCGCGGTGAGAGTTGCCTTGATTTCGGTCGGATGATGAGCGTAATCATCGATGACGGTGACTTCACCCATTTTCCCTTTATATTCAAATCGTCTGTCCGCGCCCGTAAAGTTCTTCAGCCCTTCTATAATCGCATCAGCCGGGATGCCCAGCGTACGGACTGCGGCGACGGTGGCGAGAGCATTTGAAACATTGTGAATTCCCGGAACGCTGAGCGTGATTCGACCGAGAAGATTTCCGCTCTCATAGCAGTCGAAGGAACCGCAGCCGAATGCATCATGCTCGATATTGGCAGCCGTATAATCGGCATCTTCTTTCAGGCTGTATGTCACGAGCTTACATGAAATACCGGAAGTTACTTCATCAAATTTTTTGCTGTCCCTGTTCATGACCAGTGTACCGTCTGCCGGTATCTGGGACGCGAAAATATGGAAGGAGTTCGCGATGTCATCAAGGTCTTTGAAAAAGTCAAGATGATCGGCGTCCACATTCAGAATCATTCCTACGGTGGGTACGAGCGACAGGAAGCTGTTCGTGTACTCGCATGCTTCCGTGACGAACGTGTCGGATGCGCCCACCCTGATATTCCCGCCGATTGCGGGAAGGATTCCGCCTACCGAAATCGTCGGGTCGCAGTCTGCGGCCAGAAGGATGTGAGCGATCATAGAGGTGGTCGTTGTTTTACCGTGTGTGCCGGCTACAGCAATGGACTTATGATAATTCTGCATCAGCTCGCCGAGAAGCTCCGCACGTGTGAGCATGGGACGTCCCGACTTCGCGGCCGCTGCGAACTCCGGGTTATCCGGATGGACAGCTGCCGTATAGACGATGACATCTATATCAGGTGTGATGTTCTCTGCTTTCTGTCCGATGGTCACGACGGCACCGTTCGCCCGGAGGTGCTCGATGAGGTCCGAGTCGTGTGCATCCGAACCTGTGATTTTGAAGCCTCTGCCGAGAAGAACTTCAGCCAGACCGCTCATGCTGATTCCGCCGATTCCTATAAAATGTATATGCTGAGGTCTATTGAAATCAATCTGATACATAAAATCTCCTTGAATTCTGCACGAATATAGATTATAAATAGCTGGTGTGATATGATTACTGCCAGTTATTGTCATATGAAACTTGAATGGATCTTATCGGAAGTCGCGCAGCAACTGACGATAAAAAGGCGCATTTACGCGCCGGATTGTGATCATCGGGTTCGAGAAGCGATTCCAATGATAGCATTATAGGTCTAACCGGAGGAAAAAGCAAACCGGAAATATATGTTTGTTCAGGTTGATCATCCATACGTTAAATAGGGTCGATTCTTTATGAATGCTGTAAGGTCTGTTGGATAAAACCGAAAACTGCAAATGTAGTTCACGAATCAAGCTTATTGTGATATAATGTTATTACTAAAACTCTATGCATTCGTATGCCCTTTAGCGGTTATTTGGATGTGCCGGTCCTGTTATCGGAACTGGGATCGGGTGATGAGTCGTGAGGTGAGCTTATGATCAGGAAAGAAATGATAGCCATGTTGCTGGCCGGCGGACGAAATAACAGACTCGGTATTCTGACCGACGGTGTGGCTAAGTCTGCTATTCCTTTCGGAGGAAAGTACCGTATCATAGATTTTCCGCTCAGTAACTGCATTCATTCAGGAATCGATACCGTCGGCGTTGTGACCAAGTACCGGCCCGTACGCTTGAATAAACATATCGGGATCGGGGTATCGTGGGATCTCGACAAGAATTATGGCGGCGTTACTGTGCTTCCGACATTCCATGAGGAATCGGGAAATGCGGTGATCGGATCGGCTGAAGCTGTGTACAGAAATTTTGAGTATATGCAGCAGTACCATCC
>OCVV011299661.1_pt1 | contig 10612 bp, 6 predicted proteins | sample 1539721 | NCBI WGS metagenome assembly OCVV01 (sample SAMN02144230, study PRJEB22623) | gut metagenome | biome: sheep rumen | host: Ovis aries | place: New Zealand
TTTCACACTGGTAAGTCAGTTCCTCAGCGAGGTCTATGACTCGTACGCTCCTGGCTATACCACGTATATCTATAAGAAGGGCATATAATCCGCGAAGGCAACACCAGCGCAGGTCACTGGGAGATAATCGAAAAATAGCATCATCTGTCCCCACCGACCGATGAGCGGGACAAGACAGAGACATGACCGAGATACAAAATCACGAATAAAGAAAACGAGCGTAAAAAAGATAAGAATTAATGGCAAAGAAAACGAAAAATAGTCCATTAGAACTTGACTTATTCCAAGTAATAGAGCAATATCCTGAGCATATTGTTAAGCATAAAAGTCAAGCAAACATAGACAAACTTGATGCCACAAAGCATGTGTTGATTTGTAATGTCAAGAAAAATAACGTTGAGAAATTTCTTGACGGTAGTGCTACCCTATACTATACAGGTAAAAAATTCCCGTCTACCGTTGCTTTGAACAAGTTATATTATTTTGTTCCCTATATCGGGAAAAACTGCGGCAAGGAATTTAGTGGTATTCGTGACTTATATCTTATTAAAGTTGCACGTGTTGGATCAAGAAGAGAGGGTGAAATTGATAATGATCCTAATGATTTACGCATTGTTTTTGAACTGGAGTTTGTACGCCACCTTTACGATGATTATGAACCTCATAAACTAAGAATATGGGAAGCATTTACTGATACTACTATAGGTGCTATTGCAGATATTGAGCCGGAGGAAGAAAATGTAAATCTCAATCTATTGAACAGATTAACATATGTAAGTTTGTTCAGTAGTGCGGGGGTTGGTTGTTATGGTTTTAAGGAAAATCACTTTGAGTGCGTGGCAACCAATGAGTTGCTTCCAGAGCGGTTGGAAATTCAAAAAGCCAATAGAAAATGTAGATACCGGTCTGGCTATATTGCTGGTGACATTACGAAAGATGAAACCAAAGCGCGCCTATACGCTGAAATAGAAAAATGGAAAGCAGACCATGGTATGCAGCAATTGGATGTTCTTTTTGCTACTCCTCCATGCCAAGGAATGTCCACGGCTAACTACAAGAAAACTGATGAGGAACAAATACGAAACTCTCTTGTAGTGCAAGCGATTGCTATAATACAACACATTCAGCCAAAGATATTTATCTTTGAGAACGTGCGAGCTTTCATGAAGACAATATGCACGGATTTGTCTGGCGTTGATATGACTATTGAAGAAAGTATAATGAAAAACCTTTCTTCATCTTACAATATAGAATACAAGATAATCAATTTCAAAGATTATGGTGTGCCATCAAGCAGACCACGTACAATTGTTATTGGAACAAGCAAAGAGTTGCGTAATATATCTCCTCTCAATATATTCCCCAAACGTCGTGATCCTATAACGTTGCGCGATGCTATTGGTGGGCTTCCTCGTTTAGGATTTGGAGAAAAAGACACCCACGACTTTTTACACTTTGCAAGACCATTCCCTGAGTACCAAAGAGAGTGGATTCATGATTTGCGAGAAGGAGAAAGTGCATTTGATAATGATGAAGATAGACGACCCTATAAACTTGATACAGACGGGAACCGAATAGAATTAAAAGGCTCATATATGGGGAACAAATATCGTCGTCTTTATTGGGATAGACCATGTTCCTGCATTGCTACTCGTAATGATCAATTAGCCAGTCAAGACACCATACATCCTGAAGATGATCGAGTGTTAAGTATTCGCGAACTAATGCATCTTATGTCCATTCCTGATAGTTTTAAGTGGACAAACTATGATAGCCTTGTAACACCAGAGAATTCTGACGATTACTTAGCAGATAACGAGCTCAATATTAGAAGATGTATTGGTGAGGCTGTACCGACACACATAGTATCAGATATGGCTTCTAATATTCGTACTTTATTGGATTATGAGTTATTTGTAAACAACTACCAAGATGAGTACATAAAAACATACTTAGCAGACGAACGATACACAAATAATTTCTATATAGATACATTTCTGAAAGAGCAGCAGATAGAAAACGCAAAGGATAGTGGCTCGTTTTATACACCACAATGCGTTGTTTATCATACAATAAAGAATGTCAATATAGAAAAAGATTCCATTCGTATTCTTGAACCATCTGTGGGGCTAGGAGCATTCTTGCCTCAAGTGGCAACATTGTTCTCCGAAAAAGAAAGAGTGGACATAGATGTGGTCGAACTTGACGAACATACAATAGATTCTTTGCAAGAGAGTTTAACAAAAATCACATTGGGGGAAAATGTACACATCCATTTCTATCTACATGATTTTCTTACATTGGAAATAAATGATAAATATGATTTGGTAGTGACCAATCCACCTTATGGAAGAATAACAGAGAAATATCCTAATATCACGGCAGATAGTAAAATCAAAAACCTATTTGCTCTATTCCTCATTAAATTACATGATTTAGCTGATGAAATTGCATGTGTAATACCTAAAAATTTCCTGATGGCTGACGAATTTTATTCAATCCGCAGACTATATGAAGATATGGGTATTACAAGCATATCTGACTTTGGTGTAAAATTCTTTAAAAAAGTATTTGTTGAGATTATTGGTGTTCATTTCTCTAAGGATTATACGGGTAAACTTATTGTGGATGACTATGTTAACGAAAAGCAATATTCACATCCTCAGCAATATATTTACCACGAAAAACTATGGCTAATATATAGAAATGAGTTCTTTGACTCATATATCCAAAAATTAAATCTTGGGGTATATACAAGTTTTAGGGATCGGCAAATCACCAATTCTCACACCAAAGACCAAGGAAAAATCTGGATTCTGAGATCTAAGAATATTTTAGATGATGGGCAGTGTGTGCATGTTGATGGATACGATAAGTACATAGATGATCCAAGTGAGTTTTCAGTTTCTAAATATCTTAATTCACGCAGTATCATTATGCCAAACTTTACGTACAATACACGCGCTACTATTTTACCAGACAATTGTTTGCCAAATGGAAGTATTGCGATATTAACTCCAACGGCAAACTTTCAGCCTAAGAAATTAAATTTATCACTATACGCAACTCCTGAATTTAGAGCATATTATGCTATAGTTAAAAGTTACTCTAAATTCACATTAAATATTGATGAATGTTCATTATATTATATAGGTATTCCATATGGCACAATTTAATCAAGAATTGACAGATGTGATTTTGGAAAAGTGTCAAAATCTATCTTTAGCAAACCAAGTGTCTAAAACCGATGGTAGATTCCTTGCCGACAAATCATATGGTTTCGACACAATGTTTTTTGTCACTCGCTATATTCAGCGCTTTCGTTTTGGCAATATTTACCGAAGAGATAATATCGCGCGAGAAAATGAATATATAAGGGACTTGTTTTGTTTGAGACCAGCTGCGCAGGTTAAAAACTATTTCACCGAAGGTCTTGCTTTATTGCGTTTTCTTAATGCTGTTAAGAAAATCAGTAATAGTGAATATGAAATTATTGATGAGGATATTCTAGAAATATATAGCTCAAGTTTTGAAAATGCATATATATTCCATTACTTGTTATGTTATTCTATTTTTAAGAAACACGGGCTATTAAAAGCATACAATAATTTCTGCAAAGCGACAACATTAGTAGATAAACAAAAAGCATATGACAAGTATGTAATTTTATATGATACACAAGATGTTAGAATAAAGAATCCTAATAAATTGTGGAGCATATTTACACCTAAATATCCGATGGTCATCTTGAATTATGCGAATCGTCAGAATATGGTGGCAAGAACAGGAAAAGTTTCAAAACTGCAGGTGACGAGAAAAGATATTGCACTTAATGTGAAAGGAAATAGAGCGAACCTAGAGTTACCTAAAAAGAATTCATATTTAGATGATTTGTCAGAATCATATATAATAGAAACTCTTCGTCCTTTCCTTATCACAGAAATAGAAAAATATGAGGAAATAAAATATACAGACGAGTTTTCTGTTGATGTTGCTGACACCAAATTGGATATGTTTGATGCTAGAGATAATGTTATACGAAGACGTAAATCTCAAAGTAACAAATATAAATATACAAATGGTGTTAAGACAAGAACTGTACAGGGCGAATTTAGGAGTGGTTTGCTTTTGAAGACTCCACACATATGTCCGGTTTGTGGCTTCAGTTATAGAGATTTTCTTATTGCTAGTCATATTAAACCTTACGCTAAATGTGAAGACACATATGATGCTATGAACCCCAATAATGGATTATTAATGTGCCCTGTCTGTGATAAATTATTTGAATCTGCAAACTATATTACCATCGAACCTAGCACGGGACATGTCATTCATACTGACAACATTGATTCTGAAAAAGATTTTCAATATTTACATGGCAAAACCATTGATTATAACTATATTGATTGCGAAAGAAGACATTATTTGAAATGGCATTGTGATTATTTCATGCAGAAACATTCTTCTTACAGCAACTAATAGAGATTTTTATTACCAAGAATAAAGGCACGCGATGCAAAAAAAGAGTTTGTTAAGCAGTATTTCAAGAACCCCGAAATGCAGCAATTTATCAACGAAAGCATCTTCCGTGTCACCTATAATAACCTCAGGAAATAATAACTTTAAAAATACCAAATATGAAACAGAATTCCGATTCGATAAATCGTGCTGAAAAAGAATACAAAAATAGTAGAGAAAAATTTTGGCTTTTACTGCGTGAGGTAATATCTAATTCTCTCCATGCCCTGATAATTAGGAAGAAAAAAGAGAGTAACTTTACTCAACCGGAGATAACTCTGGATATTGTTACCAATGAGGAACAATGTGAAATAGTGTTAACCGATAATGGAGAAGGATTTACTCCCTTTAATGCAAAGTACTTTAATGAACTAGACTTAAGAAATCCGGAAAAAGAGCAAAACAAATTCCATCCATTAGGACAAGGACGTTTGGCTTTGATATATTATGCTGATAGTGCATTATATGAATCAGTGTATAAAAAGATGCCTAATCAATTAGTTAAAATTACTTTTCCATATCCTCCGGCAGATACAACAGAACTTTTTAGTATAGAAGATTTTGGAGAAGAAAATATTTCATATGGCGATACCTATACAAAACTAACTATTAAGATTGATAAACAGCAAACATTTGGAAGAGCTAAAACATTCTTTAATAAATACTCGGACATTGACAAGTTGAAAGCTTGGATAATAGAAACATTTTTCCCATTTATTACTGCGGATGAGCAACTCGTCATTAAAATTAATTATAACGGCACTCCAACTACAATCAAGAAAAGCGATATTGATACAGAAAAAATGACTCTGCCTTTCAAGGTATCTTTACAAGATAAAGAGTGGTCGTTTAAACTATGGTTAATACCCAAAGAAGGAAGATTGGCGGGCGAAAATATCGTTGTTTGTTTTGCCCGAAATTTAAAAGCAGACTTAATTAATGGAAAAATCGTATATTTAATAGATAGCAAGGAAGGGTATGCTCTATATTTAACCTCAGAATATTTTGATGAAAATGTTGATTCTAAAGGAGAAAAGATAGAAATCTCATCTGATGATATTACGAAGATTAACAACAAATTAAATGAGGAACTGGATAAATATTTTGACTTGACAATAAAACAAAACCAGGCAGCAACAAAACACAATCTGTCAAGTTTTCAGAAGAAATATCCTTCGTTGGATGTCTTTGTGCAAAATGAATCAATCGCAGAGAGAAAAGACATCGTATCTGAAAGTGATTTGGTGAAAAGTGCATTGGAAGAGAAAGGGCGAATAGAAAAACGCTTCTGGCTTGAAAGTGGGAAAGAAGTAAAAATGGGCGAAGAACCTTATGCAGACACAGAAGATGGACAGAAACTTTTGAACTCTAGTTTACAAGTATATGTAAAGCATCGTGAAATTGTGTTAAAGCGTTTATTCCAAATGATTCATCAATATGATGAAGATGGAAATATTAAACCCGAATACGAAGAAGAAATCCATAATTTGTTTTTGCGAAGAGGTGTCAAATTGGATGGTTCAAAAAACATCAACCATCTGCATAATTTATGGATTTTGGATGATAAATATACGGTGTTTTCAAATAATTTCAATGCTTTAAGTACATCACAAGGACAGGCGTTGTCTGATATATACATCTGGGCTGATGATCCCGAAAAAGCAAAAGAAATTCTAATCGTAGAATTAAAATCAACAACCAAAGCCCATAATGCAGGAAGTAAAGAAGAAGGGATGATAGCTCAAGTAAAACGGTATGCAAAGTCTTTTTATAATGCCCCTCGCAAACACATAAATTGGGATGTCAACACCAATGATGTTTTGTATACAGGTATTATCATAGCCAATAAACACGATATACAAAAAGAATTAACATCAGATAATGCTCCCGGGAACTCACATAAAATACCATTTTTGAGTGATTCATATTATTTCGATGATGCATTTCATCCAGTAGGGAATAATATTTCAATCAAAATGAATATTAGAATAGAGTTATACTCATTTGAAGATATACATCAGTTGGCATCAGATCGGAATGAGGTATTTATTAAACTATTGAACAATGAGTATTCCATTAGTGATGTTAATGAGGAATCGAAAATAACGCCAGAACAGTAAATGTCACGCATCCTGTATAAATATCTAGATATTACTGGCGCAAAATGTATGATTGGAATGGAAGGTGTTCTTAAACGTCCTAACATCCAATTTACTAATGCCTCGCAATTAAATGACCCATTTGATTGTCATCCTAAATTGATAGACTACTCCAATGTGCCGGATATTATAGCCAAAGACCCTATACGTAAAGAATGGGAACAAAAAATTGAAGAGAATGATGCCCTCAATCGGCGTAATGATACATGGTTATGTAGTTTGTCAAAAGTCAATGATTCATTATTGATGTGGAGCCATTATTGCTATAATCATAAGGGCGTATGTATTGGTCTGAATATAGATAAAGTAATGGCATGTGTTCCGCCTATGTTTGGAACTACGTATCTTGAACCTCTTGTTTTTGAAGTGCAATATCAAGATATAATCGAACGACCTAATGCATATTATTCCAAAGAAGCCCAATGGGGTTATCAATGGTGCACAAAAGCAAAGGAATGGGAATATGAACAAGAAGTTAGGTTGATAGTACCGGAGCCATATCCCGGATATGCTTTACTTACTCCAGAACAAGCAGAGCGTTCCGATAAAGGAGAGGTGTTAGATTGGAAAGAAATACATCATTATTTGCCTTTGAAGGGTGATTGTTACGATTGCATCTATTTTGGAGTAAAGATTGACCCGAAGGAAAAAGAGAAAATCATCAACTATGTGCTGAAGAAACTCAAGCCGGATACCAAACTATACCAAATGCAAGTGGACGAAAACGCCTTCCGCCTCAAAGCAGAACTAATCACGGATTAACCATCCCGTCCGCACAAAACGCAAAAAAAAATGAAAAAAGTTGCTTTTAAGGTGATAGATTCGGGCTATTTTTTGACTTATATATGGAGGGGTATATAAAGCACGAATTTACAAACGCTAACACAACGGAACAAGAGAATTAACATACACCGCAATTCCATAAAACAGCGCAAATTTATGGATTATATTCCAAAAAATAATATAATTTTTCGGATTATACTCCAAAAAACTTGCAGAATTCAAATAAAAGTTGTACCTTTGCAGCGATTTTAACCGACGTAGGTATGTTTAAGCGAGATTTACATCAGATTATCGTTGACCAATGTTTTCATGGGAAAGCGATCATCCTTCTTGGAGCACGGCAGGTCGGCAAGACAACACTGCTCAAGCAAATTATCCAAGAGCAGCGAACAGAAGTGCAGTATCTCAACTGCGACGAGCCGCAAGTAGTGGAGGCGCTTACTAACCGCAATTTGCGTGAACTGCAATTACTGGTGGGTGGTGCCAAATTCATAGTTATTGACGAAGCGCAGAAAGTAAACAATATCGGTTTGACACTCAAACTGATTGTTGATAACATACCCGATGTGCAAATAATAGCAACCGGCTCATCGGCGTTTGAATTGAGAAACCGGCTCAATGAGCCTCTCACGGGGCGCAAATTTGAGTATCAGATGTTCCCAATCTCCACCAACGAGATTTATAAGTCTTCAGGATATCTGGATGTAAAACGCTTATTGGAAACACGGCTTATATATGGCTCTTATCCGGACGTCCTCTCTAACATCGGAAATGCTCAGAGTCTTTTGCTGTCTCTTTCGGACAGTTATCTGTACAAAGATATTTTGACGATGGATAGTTTGCGCAAACCGGAAGTCCTAAATAAACTTCTGCAAGCCTTGGCTTTTCAGGTAGGTTCTGAGGTGTCCTATAATGAATTGGCACAAACCGTAGGAACAGACAGCAAGACAGTAGAAAAGTATATAGATTTATTTGAGAAATGCTTCATCATCTTCCGGCTTAACGGACTGAGCCGCAATCTGCGTAACGAGTTAAAGAAAGCGAAGAAGATTTATTTCTATGACAATGGCGTACGCAACGCGGTTATACAGCAATTTGCACCTATATCGTTGCGCAATGATATGGGGCAATTATGGGAGAACTTCTTCATCTCGGAGCGTATTAAGCGTAATCACTACATGGGACACCATTGTAATATGTATTTCTGGCGCACGACATCGCAGCAGGAGATAGACTATATTGAGGAGTCGGATGGGCTGATGTCTGCTTTTGAAATGAAATGGAACCCGAAGAAAGGAACCACCAAACTCCCGGAATCATTCCTGAAAGCCTATGACATCAAAGGAACAGCAATAGTCACTCCCGACAATTACCTTGATTGGCTAATTTAGTCCGCCCCTGTCCGCATAATTATTGTATTCATGAATTTCCATGATGATTTGTAGTAGCTTGGCATGATATTTGCAGTATTTTTAGTGAAGAGATACACTTGAACAGATCTCTGCAAAAATGAGTAATAACCCATAAAATTGCATCATCGTGAAAAAAATCATTATCGCAGCTTTCGCAGCTGTATGCAGCATCTTCGACCGCAATCTGCAAATGCGCGGTTTGGATGACTAACTTTTGCACGCAAAAACGATATGAAACTGATCCTGACCATACTGACTGTCCTCAGTTCGTTTCTGGCGAACCTGGAACAAAAGACGCTGCAATCGGCTTTCACCGTGACGGTAGCAGAGGAAGTGAATGCCCCGATGAACTATCCCGGTGAGATCATTATGCAGGGGAACAAGTTCCGTCTGGAGATGATGGACATAGAGGCGGCGTACGACGGCAAGACGATGTATATGTATGCCGGCGAGACGGACGAACTGACACTCTCCAACCCGACCGAACAGGAGCTGGTGGAGGCGAACCCGCTGCTGTACGCCAAAGCCCTTGTGCCGGTATGCAACGTGACGGAAAGAACGACCCAGGACGGACAACAGACCATCGTGACGCTGACACCGAAAGACCAGAGTATAGGTATCAACCGCTTTGTGCTGAAGGTGCGAAACAGCGACCTCATGCCCCTGTCGGTGGAAATCAAAGAAGGCAAGAAGACCTCGACGCTGAAGATGAAAGAGCCGAAGTTTATGCCTGCAAACCCCGAGTACATATACATACTCAAACCCAGTAAGAATACTTACGTAAATGATATGCGGTTTTAGGTAAATTACGAATTACGAATTACGAATTACGAATTACAAATTACGAATTACGAATTACAAATTACGAATTACAAATTACGAATTACGAATGGCAAATAGAGTAAAATGTTTGATTATAGGCAGCGGTCCTGCGGGATACACGGCTGCTATCTATGCCAGCCGTGCTAATTTGGCACCGGTACTCATCGAAGGTCCGCAACTCGGCGGACAGTTGACCACCACTACCGAGGTAGAGAACTTCCCCGGCTACCCGGACGGCGTAGAGCCGTTCCAGATGATGGACGACATGAAAAGGCAGGCGGAGCGCTTCGGCACGCAGTTCGTATCGGGCGTAGTGACGAAGGTGGATTTCTCTGTCAGCCCGAAAAAAGTGTGGGTGGAAGATACCGAGGAGTATGAAGCGGATGCAGTCATCATCGCTACAGGTGCCAGTGCGAAATACCTCGGCATTGAGTCCGAGCGCACCTACAAGGGCCGCGGCGTGAGTGCGTGCGCCACCTGCGACGGTTTCTTCTATCGCAAGAAAACCGTGGCGGTAGTGGGCGGCGGCGACACAGCCTGCGAGGAAGCGAACTACCTCGCCGGGCTCTGCGAGAAGGTCTATATGATTGTCCGCAAACCGTATCTGCGTGCTTCGGAGATCATGCAGCAGCGTGTACTCAACAACCCCAAGATAGAGGTGCTCTTCGAGCATAACACCCTTCAACTCACCGGCGAAGGCAAGGTGCAAGGAGCAGACCTTATCTACCGCAAAGGAGAACCGGACGAAGAACTCCGCCATATTGCTATCGACGGTTTCTTCCTCGCCATCGGCCATCATCCCAACACGGACTTGTTCAAAGACTACGTGAACCGCGACGCGGAGGGTTACATCATCGTCGATGGTGACAGTCCGCGGACGAACGTGCCGGGTGTGTTTGCCGCAGGCGACTGCGCCGA
>OCVV011291692.1_pt1 | contig 10609 bp, 4 predicted proteins | sample 1539721 | NCBI WGS metagenome assembly OCVV01 (sample SAMN02144230, study PRJEB22623) | gut metagenome | biome: sheep rumen | host: Ovis aries | place: New Zealand
CGACCCCGCTAAGGACTGGAGCGGCACTGCCACATTCTTCGCTTCGACAGATGCACAGGGCTTTGGCACCTATTACACACCTTCAGTGGGACGCGTAGGCGACCCTATGCCATTCTACGATCAGAAGGCTGGCGACTTCAAGGTACTCTACCTGCAGGAGTTTACTAACAACATGCCCTATCGCTTCCACCCCATTTGGGCTGTTTCTACCAAGGATGGTGCCAACTACGAGTCGATGGGCGAGCTGATTCCATTCGGAGCCAACGACTACCAGCAAGATGCTGCCTTAGGAACAGGTTGCGCCTATGAGAAGGACGGCACATATTACATCTATTATACTGGTCATAACGGCAACTGCAAAAACCGCGAAGTTGTTATGCGAGCTACATCTACCGACTTCAAGACATGGACTAAGGATGAGCTTTGGGCACTGAATGGTCCTGACTTCGGTTACTCAAGCAATGACTTCCGCGACCCACAGATTTTCGTAGCCGACGACAACCTCTACCACATGGTTATCTCTACCTATCCCAATGGTGGTGGCGACCCCTGTTTTGCAGAGTTCAAGTCGAGCGACCTGAAGAACTGGGAGCATGTAGGACGCTTCAAGATGATCTGGGACCGTATGCTTGAGTGTCCCGACATTTTTAAGATGGGTGATTACTGGTATCTGGTTTACAGTGAGAGTTTCCGTGCTTCATGGAGCCGTGTGGTGAAATATATGATGGCCAAGACCTACGATGAGTTGAAGAACTGTTTCAACGATGGCCCAAAGTGGCCTGCCGACGGTCCACTGTGGCGCGAGGGCAAACTCAGCACACGTGCTTTCTATGCTGCCAAGACAGCCTCAAACGGAACCGACCGCTACATCTGGGGGTGGTGTCCCTTCCGTTCTGGTGCCGACATCCATGAAAAGAACGTCAACGTAGGTGCCGGTGATGGCAACGAGCCAAACTGGAGCGGTGCACTGGTATGCCACAAGATTATCCAGCACAACGACGGTACACTGTCGCTGGGTGCCGTGCCAGCTATGGCAGCAAAATACAATCAAACAGTTAACACAACTGTGATGGAATCAAATGGTTACAACAATGGGACACTGAGTGGCGATGGAGCATACGTACTCTACAACCGCCTAGGTGAGTGCAACCACATCTCATTTACTGTGCAGACTTCGAACAATTGGGACAAGTTTGGCATCTCGTTTGTACGCGGCATCGACTCAAAGAAGTACTACACCATGGTTATTAATCCTGAAGGAGAGAATGACCGCAAAGTGAACTTTGAGCAGGAAGGCGAAGAAGGTAAAGGATTCATCGAGGCTGCCGACGGCTATGGATTCTATCGTCCTGCCGACAACACTTACAATATTGATATCTACACCGACAATAGCGTGATTGTCATGTATATCAACGACACAGTATGCTATACCCAGCGCATCTATGGTATCCAAAAGAACTGCTGGAGTATCAACAACTACGGCGGGTCAATCACCGTCAGTGATGTAAAGGTTACACAGCAATAATCAATAGTATCCTAAAAAAGCTGTTATCTTTTTCATCTTTCACAAAAAAAGTGCTATATTTGCAGCATTAAATGTGTAAAAGATGAAAAAGATAACGGCTTTTTTGATGCTCATGGTCTTGCTGACAGCATGCTCTAAGCCAGACCATATCTACAAAATAGGTGTATCGCAATGTTCAATAGGCTACTGGCGCTCAAAGGTGAACAATGAGATGCTGGCTGCACAGCACCTCTTCGACCAGGACGTGAAAGTGGAAATCGTAGACTGCTACGACCAGTCGGACGACCAGATACGACAGATAGATAGTCTGGTGGCCAGCGGTATCGACCTGCTGGTAGTAGCCCCCAACGACTATAAGATAGCCCCAGCCCTGAAGCGTGCTAAGGACAAGGGCATCCCCATAGTGCTCTTCGATCGCATGGTGGAGAGCAACGACTACACAGCCTTTATTGGCGGCAGCAATGTGGCCATAGGCGAGATGGCAGCAAACTATGCTGTACAGCTGGCGGCTGAATCGGAGGGACACAACGTACTGGAGATTGCCGCCCTGCAAAACACATCGCCAGCACGCGAGCGCCACCAAGGTTTTGAGCGTGTAATGAAGCAGCACCAAGACGCGAACTATCACTACATCATAGGCAACTGGGACGACAACGACACTCATGACATTCTGAAGAAAGAAATAGAAGCAGGCCGTATACCCGATGTAGTATTCTGCCACAGCGATTTCATGGCTCTGGGTGCCCACCGCGCTACCGTTGAGGCACGACTTGAAAACAAGATTAAGGTGATAGGCGTTGACGGACTGCCCATCGAAGGCATAAAATATGTGCAGAAAGGCTGGCTGGCCGGCACCTGCGTCTACCCCACCCACGGTGAAGAAATCGTGCGGCTAGCTCTCGACATCCTGAACAGGAAATCTTACAAACGCATCAACTACCTGAACAGTCTGATAATCACGCCCCAAAATGTGGACATGATATCCCGCTATGCCACAGAGTTGATGCACCAGAACGAAGACCTGGTGGTGATACAAGAGAAACTAGACAACTACTTCGGGCTCTACCATGTGCAGAGCAAGATTATCTGGGCCAGCGTGTTTGCCATCGTGCTGCTGGTGGTGGCCATCGCGATTACATGGCTTGCAGTAAAGCAGATACGTAAGGCACATCGCAAACAGAAAGCGCTCAACAAGGAACAGACACAATTCTATACCAATGCCAGCCACCAGTTGAAGACACCATTGACGCTCATCACAGGGCCACTGAAGCAGTTATTGAAGCGAAACACACTCAAAGACAGCGATAAAGAACTGCTGGAGATAGTTGACCGCAATGTTTCGCAACTGGAGTCGCTGGTGTCGGATGTACTAAACTTCCGACATGAAGTTCAAAACACCGTCAGCGATAATAGTGTGCCCGACGAAAAGAGCCTGGCGGCATCGAAAGACATTGTCCACGAATCGCATCTCAACATGCTGAATCAGACAGATGCCGAAGAACTGCCCAATATACTGATTGTGGAGGACAACGATGACATGCGCCGCTATCTGCGCACGCTGCTAGCCGACAGATTCTACGTGTTGGAGGCCAGCGACGGACTGAGCGGACTCAAACTGGCCCGTGAGAGCGTGCCCGACCTAATAGTAAGCGACGTGATGATGCCAGTGATGGACGGTCTGCAACTCTGTAAACAGCTGAAAGAAAATTTAATCACCAGCCACATACCAGTAATCCTGCTGACGGCCCGCAGCGAAGAGCACCAACAGATGGAAGGCTATGAGAGTGGTGCTGATGCCTACCTCACCAAGCCCTTCAGCGCCGAGTTGCTGGTGAGCCGCATCTACAATCTGCTGTCATCGAGAAGAAAACTGCGCAACCTGTTTGACGACAAACTAGAGAAAGCACCAGCAGATGTAAAGCTGACAACACAGGACAAACTGTTTATGAACCAACTGAAGGAAGCCATCAACCAGAGCATGGCCAATCCCAACCTAAAGATGGACGAGCTGGGCGAGCAGTTGGGCATCAGTCGTGTGCAGCTGTACCGCAAGGTGAAGACACTGACAGGCCTCTCACCAGTAGAACTGCTACGACAGATGCGACTACAGAAAGGCAAGATACTACTGAACACCACAACCAAGACAGTAGCTGAAATAGCATACGAGGTAGGTTTCAGTTCGTCGAGCTACTTCTCGAATTGTTTCAAGAAGCAGTTCGGCAAATTGCCGATGGAATTAAGAGAATAGCCTAAAATACACTTGAAAACGCAACGATAACAAATATTATAAAAAGCATCGCAATATTGATACATGCAACATTTTTTATGGCGGTTTGAACGTTTTTTTAAAGGTTCAAGCCGCTTTTGTTAGTACTTTTGCGACAAATATTTTAATTCACAGAGTACTAACCAAATTTAAACGATCAACAATGGAACAACTAAAGAAAATGTTTCTGAGTTTAGTTTTCATCTTTACGAGTACACTTATGTACGCGCAAAATGAGATTCGTGGTACGGTGGTTGACGCTACAGGCGAACCAATCATTGGTGCCACAGTGATGGAGAAAGGGACTTCGAATGGTACGATTACCGATTTTGATGGTAACTTTAGAATTAAGGTAAAAGATGGCACCATTCTCGTGTTCTCGTACATTGGTTTTGAGACACAGGAGCATCCCGCCAAGAATGGCATGAAGATTACAATGAAAGACAATGCCAAGGAACTGGCAGAGGTGGTAGTAACCGGTTACCAGACCCAGCGTAAGGCCGATCTGACTGGTTCGGTATCAGTAGTAGAGACCAAGGACCTCAAGACCTCGTCGGACACCGACCCCATGCGAGCACTGCAGGGTAAGGTGCCAGGTATGACCATCACGAGCAATGGTTCACCTGTAGGAGCAGGTACTGTTCGTATCCGTGGTATCGGATCGTTCAATTCATCACAGGACCCACTGTTCGTTATCGACGGCGTGCCCACAACGACCAATCTGAACACGCTGAACATGAACGATATCGAGTCGATGCAGGTTTTGAAGGATGCTGCTTCGGCCTCTATCTATGGTAGCCGCGCTGCCAATGGTGTGATTATCATCACTACCCGTAGCGGCAAGAAGGGCGACAAAGTAAAAGTGGACTTCTCGGCCAACCTGACAGCTCAGTTCTACAATAAGCAGAGCATGATGAAACTGTCGAACACTGCCGAATATGCAACTGCTATGGCTCAGGCTGCCATGAACGACGGACTGAATCCTGAGGCATACGCCAACAACTATGGTTTGACACTGCATGCAGCCAATGGTACACCCATCTCGGCTTACAACCCCGCCACAGGACAGATGGAGAACTTCACCGTGAACGGTTTGTACGACGGATTTATGAACGCTAAGAGAACCATGCGTTTCAGCAATACCGACTGGTTGAAGGAGATTTCGCGCACCGGTTTCTCACAGAACTACGACCTTTCTATCTCGAACGCTACCGAGAAGTCGTCGGCACTGTTCTCATTCGGATACAAGAAAAACATGGGTATTTTGAAATACACTGATTTTGAGAGTTTCTCAGCCCGTATCAACACCAGCTTCAAGCTCAACAAATTGGTGACCATCGGTGAGAATGCTACGGTCACATATTCTAACCAGGTTGACTGTCAGCCTCTGGAGAATGCCTTGAAGATGTCGCCAACACTGCCTGTTTATGAAGAGGACGGTGTAACATTCTCGGGACCAGTAGGTGGTATGAGCGACCGTCAGAACCCACTTCGTGAGTTGTATCACAACCGCGACAACCGCCTGAAGATGTGGCGTATCTTTGGCAACGCCTACGTCAACGTGGAGCCTATCAAGGGACTGCTGTTACGTTCTAACTTCGGTCTCGACCTCTGGTCGGAGAATATCCACAGCGTAACATACACCTGGCACTCTGACGTGGTAAACAACTCTACCCCATCAGCCAACATGGGTGCTAAGACATCGGTTAAGTGGACCTGGTCGAACACTGCCAACTATAACTTCACACTTGGTACCGACCATTCGTTCATCGTACTGGGTGGTATGGAGCTCCACAGAGATATCAATGACTGGTCGAATGCCTACGCACAGATGTTTGCCATTGAGAACTACGACTATATGTATCCCGACGCAGCCACCGGTACACAGCGTGCAACAGGTATGCAGGAGGGCTACAATCTGGTATCATTCTTCGGCAAGCTCGATTATAACTTCAAGGATCTGGTACTGGCTTCGTTCACTATCCGCCACGACGGTTCCAGCCGCTTTGGTGAGAACAACCGCTACGGTACCTTCCCCGCAGCCACACTCGGTTATCGTATCTCACAGCACTTGAAACAGAGTTGGATTGACGATCTGAAGATTCGTGCATCATGGGGACAGACTGGTAACCAGGCTATCTCGAACTATGCACGCTACGGTCTTTATGCTGCTACCTACGGTGGTGGACGTAACGAATCGACTGCCTACGACCTGAATCTGGCCGGCAGCGGCATCTTCCCATCAGGATTCCGTGCCACACAGGCCCAGAACAACAACCTGAAGTGGGAGACTACCGAGCAGTGGAACGCTGGTCTCGACTTCCGTTTCTTCGGCAGCTCACTCTATGGTACATTCGATACCTATATTAAAAAGGTGAAAGATATGCTGATCAACCCTGCCTATCTGGGTTCGATGGGTGAAGGTGGTGCCAGCTGGCTGAACGGTCCAAGTCTGCAGAACTGGGGTATGGAGTTGGCACTCGGCTACCGTCATACAACACAATACGGTTTGCAGTACAATATCAATGGAAACATCGACTTCTACCGTTCAAAGGTTACCTATCTGCCTGAGACCACAACAGGTTCTTACGTTCACACAGCCAAGCAGAATCTGGTAGAATCGAAGAAGCCCTATGGCTCTATCGTTGGTTATGTGGTTGACGGATTATTCCAGACCCGTGAGGAGGTTATCGCAAGCGGTCAGGACAATGCCCGTGTAGGCGGTTTGAAGTATGCCGACCTGGATGGTAATGGTGTCATCAACGAGCAGGACCAGACTTGGATTTTCAATCCAGTACCCAATTACTCATGGGGTTTGAATGTGGACCTGAGTTATAAGAACTTCGATTTCAACATGTTCTGGCAAGGCGTAGCTGGTCAGGATGTATATAACGACCAGAAGTTCCAGACCGACTTCTACAGTCTGACCGATGCCGGTTCGAACAAGGGTAACCGTATGCTGGGTGCATGGACCACTGCCAACACCAGCAGCACCATCCCAGCCTTGACAACCAACAACACTGGTAATGAGAACCGCACCTCGACCTACTTTGTAGAGAATGGTTCTTACGCCAAATTACGTCAGGTACAGTTGGGTTACAATCTGCCAAAGAGTTTTATCAACAAGCTGAACATGTCGAGCGCTCGTGTATATGTTTCAGGTCATAACCTGCTCACCATCAAGAGTAGCTCACTTACCTGTTCGGATCCTGAGAACCCACGCTGGATGTATCCTAACAGTACCAGCATCTCACTTGGACTCCAGGCAAGCTTCTAAGGATTGAAGAACTGAAGGATTAATGAATTGAAGGATTAAAGTTTTTAATAGCAATACAATTATGAAGACAATATATCAAGCAATCTGCGCAGGTCTGATCGTTTGCGGTACGCTCACATCGTGCAACGATTTCATCGACGTAACTCCAAAGGGTGTTATCAATGAAGACATTGCCATGAGTCAGCCCGAAGAGATGGTGACTGCTGCTTACGCCAAATTGGGCGACGACTGGTACACCTATCCGTTTAACCTCTGGCCTTATGGCGACGTATCATCAGACGATGCCATGAAAGGCGGTTCGGGTACTACAGATACAAACTACCACCCAGTAGAGGTATGGTCAACTCTGACAGCTTCTACCCCCGATCATATGGACGAATTGTGGTATCACTTCTACTGCTCCATCAGTCGTTGTAACCGTGCATTGGTATCACTGGCCAACAGCACGACTATGGACGAACAGACCAAGGCTATCCGTGAGGGCGAGGTTCGTTTCCTCCGTGCCCACTTCTACTTCAAGCTGGTGCAGCTCTGGAATCAGGTGCCCTGGATCGACGAAGAGGTTTACAAGGTTCACTCTGAGGAGCAGACCCGCAACGATGAGTTTTCACACGAAGAGCTGATGCAAAAGATTGTGGCTGACTTCAAGGCTGCCTACGATGTACTGCCTGTACAACAGCAGCAGGGTGGACGTGCCAACAAGATAGCAGCTGCAGCTTATCTGGCCAAGTGCTACCTGACCATGGCTTGGGGCGACGGCTACGAGGCCAATACCGGCGTAAGCCATATCAACAGTCAGTATATGCAGGAAGTGCTGAAATACACACAGGAGGTTGCCAACTCACAGTATGGCTATCTGGAGGACTTCGGCGATATCTTCCTGCCTGAGTACAAGAATTCAAAAGAGAGCATCTTCGCAGTCCAGCATTCTGACTATCAGGACGACAACACCCTGTATGGACGCGCCAACTGGAGTAACATGCTGAATGGCTGCTGGGGTATCTGGTCGTGCGGTTGGGACTTCCACAAGCCCACACAGAACCTGGTTAACGCATTCAAGACCAAGGACGGTCTGCCCATGTTCGACAATTATAACGATCATATCGACTATCCTATCAATGGCGTTCCAACAGCCCAGAAGTGGGATCCACGTTTGTTCCACACAGTAGGTATGCCTACATTCCCATACAAATACGAGGCTCAGTACACCATGACTACCGACAACTCTCGTACACCAAACACCTATGGCTACTATGCCTCTCTGAAGGAAGTGCCACAGCGTTCTAAGGGAGAGACATTCGACAACCCATGGCAGGCATTCGCCATGAACGACTATGTACTGCGCTATACCGACGTGATGCTGATGCGTGCAGAGGCACTGATTGAAACCGGCTCACTGGAAGAGGCCCGTACCATCATTAACAATATCCGTCAGCGTGCTAAGAATTCTGTAGCCAAGCACATTGCATACGCTGCCGACCAGTGCGAGATTGCCCTCTATCCTACCTCGTATTTCCAAGATAAGGAGACTGCCCGTAAGTGTCTGCAGTGGGAGCGCCGCTTGGAGATGGCCATGGAGAGCAACCGCTTCTTCGACCTGCGCCGCTGGGGTATTGCTTCGAAGACCCTGAATGCATTCTTTGAGACCGAGAAAGATGTTGTTTACAACGAACAGACATACGCCCAATATTATAAGGATGCTCACTTTACTCCAGGCAAGAATGAGTACTTCCCACTGCCTTACATCCAGCTCTACTACGTTCCTGGTCTTTACACCCAGAACAAGGGATACAATTAATAGTTAAGAGTTAATAGTTAAGAGTTTAAGAATTAAGAGTCTAAAAATAGCGTTATGAAAAAGATATCATTCATTATAATGGCGATGTTTGCCTTAGTCCTGACCGCCTGTCAGGACAAGGACATCGACCGTGAGGCCATGAAGGTCAGTGCTCCCGATGCATCACAGATCACAGGTCAACTGTCGGGCGACGACTACATCTGGTCGTGGCCAGCCCAGAACGCTCAGATGCGAGTTGCTATCTACCGCAATGGAACCATCTCGAATACAGAGACCGTCAGCGGCAATACCTTTACACATAAGAATGTACCCACCAACGTGGCATTTGAATATGTGTTCAAACTGACCGATGGCAGCAACGTATCTGCCGGTGTTGTCAAGAACTACACCCGCGAAGGTGCAAGCAGCATCAGTGGCGTACAGATGAGTCAGCTTGACAAAGACGGTGGTTACGATGCCTTGGTTACTTGGAATAAGGCAACCGATGCCACAAGTATCATACTGACTGCCACTAACGGTGTAAGAACCATTACAGAAACGCTGGCTGGTACCGACACCCAATATCTCATTAAAGATGTTGAGACAGGCGACACATGGGAAGTAAAATTAGTGGCTCAAAACGAAAAGGGCACCTCACTGTCTAGCTCATCTTCACTCCGTATCGGTAAGACCGCCATCGGCTTCCTGAGCATCTACGCTACACCAGAGGAACTGGTTGAAAAGGGTGATGACGATGAGGCTTCGGCTTGGCTCTGGTTGCACGAGACCTATCCTACAGCACAGTTCGTACCATTCGCAAGTATCACATCTGCCGACGTCATTGAGCCATTCCGTGTGCTGTTCTGGCTGCGCGACCTTGAGGGTGTCAGCGAAAGTGACGTATGGAATATTCCTACCGACGTACAAGCTGCCACACCTATCATCAAGGAGTGGTATAAGAACGGCGGAAGCATGCTGCTGTGGAGTCATGCCACCGTATATGCAGGACACCTGGGACGTATCAATCTCGATGAGATGAAGGGCAACGACCATGCCTTCGGATTCGGTGAGGGTGGCATCAACAACGACGTGTGGAAGATGGCTGTTGAGTTGAATCCCGACCACAAGTTCAAGAAAGATCACTCTTCTCACCCCATCTATAAGGGTCTGGAAGTAGAAACCACTCCCGACACCAAACTCATTGCCTTCAAGGGACCAGGTTGGACTGAGGACCACAACTGTCTGTACTTCAATCTGCCTAGTCTGTGGACAGGTATCGGCAACACCGAGGAAGCCTGCTATGCCCAGTGCACCAGCACCTTTGGTGTATATCCTCTCGGCACATGGGACAGTCAGATCTGGTGGGTAAGTCAGATGAATGTCTGGGAGGCTCAGCAGGGCAACACCGAGTTCAAGGGCACACTGCTCTGTATCGGTAACGGTGGCTGCGAGTTCTCGATGAAGAATGCCGACGGTACTCCTGACAAGAGTGCTCATCCAAAGAACAATATCTATCAGGACAATGTCCTTACGCTCGCCAAGAATGCTCTTGAATATCTGAAGACACGATAATAATTTGAGTTAGTCATAAAGATCATGAAGAAATTCTGGAATTTCTTTTCTGCAATGATGGTAACCGCTGGTATGGCGGTTACCATTCTTGGTTGTTCAGGTGATGATCCCAAGAAAGAACAACCTGCTCCCGAGCCACCAACGCCCGTGGATCCTGTGCCCCCTCCTGCACCTACGCCAAGCAGTTACACT
>OCVV011334858.1_pt1 | contig 10608 bp, 9 predicted proteins | sample 1539721 | NCBI WGS metagenome assembly OCVV01 (sample SAMN02144230, study PRJEB22623) | gut metagenome | biome: sheep rumen | host: Ovis aries | place: New Zealand
GGGCACAGCAACGCGGCTGTACGCGCCGCTATCGCACAGGTTATCACAGAATGCAGTACCGATAAACGATTCAAAGGTGTCTCGGTCTTCGGTGACAACGATCCCTCAGATTAATCAATACTATTAGATGGAGATAGAGTATGGCACTTCGAAACATCCTCACCAAAGAGCAACCCGCTCTGTATAAAAAATGCCGTCCGGTGACAGAGTTTAATCCGCGGCTGCATCAGCTGCTTGACGACATGCACGAGACGTTGACAAGCGCCAACGGCGTCGGCTTGGCCGCGCCGCAGGTCGGTGTGCTGCGTCGTGTCGTGCTGGTCATTGAGACGAATGTTCCCGAAGGGGAGAGCGAAAAAGTGCTCGAGCTGATCAATCCCGAGATCCTTGAGACCGAGGGGGAGCAGGAAGGCCCGGAGGGCTGCCTGAGCGTGCCCGGGGAATACGGCCTGGTCAAACGTCCGATGAACGTAAAGGTGCGGGCTCAGGATCGCAACGGCGAATGGTTTGAAGCGGAGGGGACGGGGCTCACTGCGCGCTGCTTCTGCCATGAGATCGATCACCTCAACGGCATTGTGTTTACCTCCAAGGCGGAGCGGATGCTCAGCGAAGAAGAGCTGGAGAGCGGCGAGTATTAAGAGTCGCCGTATCGGCGGATTGGAGAAAGAATGCGGATCGTATTTATGGGGACGCCGGATTTCGCGGCGGCTTCTCTGGAAAAACTGATCGCGGAGAAATTTGAGGTCGTCGGGGTCTTCACACAGCCAGACAAGCCGAAGGGCCGGGGAATGGAGCTTTCGTTTTCCCCGGTAAAGGAAATTGCGCTGGCTGCCGGTATTCCGGTCTTTCAGCCGGAGAAGATGCGCGACGGAAACGCACTTGCCCAAGTGCGTGAATTGCAGCCGGATATCCTGGTCGTAGTGGCGTACGGGAGAATTTTGCCCGATGATATCCTTGCCGTTCCGCCGCTTGGCGCGATCAATGTGCACGGTTCACTGCTCCCGAAGTATCGAGGTGCCGCGCCAATCCAGTGGGCTGTACTGAACGGGGATACGGTTACCGGCGTCAGCACGATGTATCTTGCAAGCGAGATGGACAGCGGCGATATCATCTATACCGAGGAGACTCCGATTGGGGAAAAAGAGACTTCAGGCGAGCTCTTTGACCGTTTGATGCAGATGGGGGCGGAGCTTCTGGTTAAAACGCTTCGGGACATCGAAGCGGGAACGGCACCGCGGCATCCGCAGGATCACAGTCAGGCCAGCTATGTCCATATGCTCGACAAATCGCTTTGCCCCATCGACTGGAACCGCAGCCCCCGCGAAGTGCTCAAATGGATTTATGGCCTGCAGCCCTGGCCGGTCGCGACGATGGAACTGGAAGGGAAGACCTACCGTGTGTTTGGCGCGGAATACTCCGCCTCCTGCACAGATAAGGCGCCCGGCACTGTCATCAGCGCGGGGGAGAAGGGAATCGAGATCGCCTGCTCGAACGGGCAGACGCTGTATGTCACCGAATTGCAGGCACCCGGAAAGAAGCGTATGCGCGCTGCGGACTTCCTCCGCGGACATGCCCTGAAGCTGAGTTAAAATGCAGAACGCTTCGAGAGTGGCGGCGCTGGAGATTCTGGAGCGCTGCCGGCGTGACAAAGCCTGGTCGGCAGCGGCGCTGGATGCCGCGGTTACCAGATTCGGACTGGATCGGCGCGACGCCGCGCTGACATCCCGATTGAGCCTGGGTGTGTTGCAAAACAGCACATATTGTGATTACTATACGGAGCTCTATTCTTCGCGAAAGGCGGAGTCTCTGCAGCCGAAACTGCGGGATATCCTTCGCCTGGGGATCTACCAACTTCTGTTCCTCGATAAGATCCCGGCGCGAGCGGCGGTGAACGAAAGCGTTGCACTCTGCCGTGCTGCGGGCATGGAGCGGGCCGCAGGACTTGTGAATGCGGTCTTGCGTCGCGTGGCTGAAAACCGGAACTGTCTGCCGCCTGTTCCGGGTGAAGGGACTGCGGAGTTCCTAAGCATTCGCTACAGCCATGCATTGTGGATGGTCAGGCGCTTACTGCAGGAGCACGATTACGCCTTTGTCGAGAGTTTTCTGGCGGCCAATAATCAGGTCCCCTCATTGTGTATTCAGGTGAATACACAGCGAGTATCCGCAGAGGACTATAAACGCGCGCTGAACCGCGCGGAGATCTCTTTTGCCGAATGGGAGGAACTCCCTGGCTGCCTGAGCCTGGAGGGGGGTACAGTGACGACGCTGCCGGGCTTTGAAGAGGGACTCTTCTATGTACAGGATCGCGCGGCACGCTGCGCTGTTACGGCGGCGGATCCAAGACCCGGTGACCGCGTTCTGGATGCATGTTCCGCCCCCGGCGGGAAGAGCTTCGCCGCCGCTCTTGCGATGGAGGATCGCGGGAGTATCCTCTCCTGCGATATCCACGAGAAGAAGCTGCGCCTGATCGAAAGCGGAGCCGGGAGGCTTGGCCTGCGCTGCCTGAGTACCATGGCGCATGATGCGCGGGAAACGGTCCCGGAATGGGAGAAGAGTTTTGATCTCGTTCTGGCCGATGTACCCTGCTCGGGCCTCGGCGTGATCCGAAAGCGTCCGGAGATCCGATATAAGGAGGAGCGTGAGATCGCTTCCCTTCCGGAGATTCAGGGACAGATCCTGCAGACCGTGAGCGGCTGCGTTCGGCCTGGCGGCACGCTGCTCTACTCCACTTGTACGGTGCTTGAGGCGGAGAATAGTGCGGTGGTGGATACGTTCCTGATGAACAATCCGGACTTCGAGACGGTGGATTATTCGATCGGCCCTGTACAATCTCATAACGGCATGTATACTTTCTGGCCGCATATCGATGGGACTGACGGCTTTTTTGCCGCGAAACTGAGAAGAAAAGAGTAGAAACATGGAAAACGATATCCTGTCCATGCTGCCGGAGGAAATCGAAGAAGAACTCCTGAAGCTGGGTGAGGCAAAATATCGTGCCGGTCAGATCTTTGACTGGTTGAGCCGGGGCGTGAGAGATTTTGATGAGATGAGCAATCTCTCCAAAGCTCTGCGAGAGAAGCTGAAAGAGAACTTTACGCTCTATCAGCCTCGCGTTTTGAGCAAGCAGGTCTCCCGGATCGACGGCACAATCAAGTATCTCTGGGAGCTGGCCGACGGCAACGCGGTCGAAACGGTCGTGATGAGCTATAAGCACGGCAATACGGTCTGCGTTTCCTGTCAGGTGGGCTGTCGGCAGGGCTGTGCGTTCTGCGCTTCCACGATCGGCGGGCTTGTGCGTTCCCTCCGTCCGTCGGAGATTCTGGATGAAGTCTTGTTCTCGCAACTGGATTCGGGAAAGCCGATTTCAAATATCGTGCTGATGGGGATTGGAGAACCGCTCGATAACTTCGAAAACGTGATGCGTTTTCTGGAGCTTGTAAACCACCCAAAGGGAATGAACATCGGCATGCGGCATATCTCACTATCCACCTGCGGGCTGATCGAACGCTTCGACGAGCTGGCTGACCGCAATCTCCAACTTACACTCTCGGTCTCGCTGCATGCACCGGACGATGAAACACGTTCACGCCTGATGCCGGCAAACCGAGGACGCGGCGTAGAGGCTCTGATGAAAGCCTGTGAGCGTTATTATGACAGAACCGGACGCCGTATCTCTTTTGAATACGCGATGATCGACGGCGTCAATGATACGGAGTACCATGCGCATCTGCTGGCCAAGCGGGCTAAGGCGGTCTCGGCGCATGTAAATCTGATTCCGCTCAACCACGTGGAGGAGCGCGAATTTAAGCCTTCTACCTCGGGTCATATGAAAGCTTTTATCAGGATTCTGGAAGAGGAGGGTGTCAATGTGACGGTACGCCGCCGCTTGGGCAGCGATGTGGACGCCTCCTGCGGGCAGCTGCGGAGAAAGATGCAGAAGAACACAAGGGCATAGATGAAAAAGGAAAGTGCGGAGTAAATGAAGAGCTTTGGATTGACCGACAAAGGCGCGGTGCGCAAGGATAATCAGGACAGCTTTATTCTGGAAAAATGCCGGAATAATCTGATTGTTGCGCTCTGCGACGGTATGGGCGGCGCAAAAGCCGGAGGCTTGGCCAGCCAACTGTCCAACAAGGCTTTTGTCGCCTATATCTACGCCAAGCTGACATCCCGCGTCACGCGCGGAATGGATTATCAGCAGATGCTGCAGTCCGCCTGTACCGAGGCCAACGGCGTCGCCTATGAATACTCTCGCTTCAGTGACGAGTTCAGCGGGATGGGGACTACGATCGTCGGCGGTGTGATAAAATCCAACGGCAAAGGGTATATTATCAATGTGGGCGACAGCCGCGCCTATCTGATCGCCCACAAAGGCAGCGCCATCCGTCAGATCACCCGGGATCATTCACTGGTGGAGGAACTGGTGGAGTACGGAGCCATCACAAAGGAACAGGCGTTGACTCACCCGCAGCGCAATGTCATTACCCGTGCGCTCGGCTCGGATGCCGCGGTGGAGTCGGACTATTTTGAATTTGAACTGCAAAACGGCGATGTGCTCCTGCTGTGTTCGGACGGCCTGTCCAACACGATCAGCGACGAGGAGATGTGTCGGTGCGCCGCGGAGCGGCAGGACCCCGAGCAGCTTTGCCGGGCGCTGATGCATACGGCGCTCGAGCGCGGAGCGCGGGATAACGTGACGGTAGTGGCCGTCATCCGCTGATTGGGCGGGAGGAAACCTATGAACGAAAACGATAGGTATATCGGCGTATCGCTGGATAAGCGCTATGAGATCCTTGAGAGGATAGGCGAGGGCGGTATGGCTCTGGTCTACAAAGCCAGAGATACGAGACTTGACAGGCTTGTCGCCGTCAAGATCATGCGCGAGGAGATGGCGGCGGACGAGGAGGTTCGGCGCCGCTTTGTGGCGGAATCGCATGCGGTTGCCATGCTGTCCAATCCCAATATCGTTGCGGTGTATGACGTCAGTCACAGCGACTCTATGGAATACATAGTAATGGAGTTGGTGGACGGTATTACACTGAAACAGTATATGGATAAAAAAGGTGCTCTGCCTTGGCGGGAGATGCTGCACTTTACCAAGCAGATCGCTCGCGCGTTGGGACATGCGCACGAACGCGGCTTGATTCACCGCGATATCAAACCGCAGAATATCATGCTGCTGCGAGACGGCACCATCAAGGTGGCCGACTTTGGGATTGCTGCACTGGAAAACGAGATCCACGAGAACGATGGGCAGGCAGTCGGTTCGATCCATTATATTGCGCCGGAACAGGCGCGCGGAGAGTCGCCTGACGCCCGCAGCGATCTGTACTCCCTCGGCGTGGTGATGTATGAGATGCTGACGGGAGAGCGCCCCTATACCGGAGAGACGATCGGCGAGATCGCTATCAAGCATATGAATGCCAATCCCGTCATGCCGCGGGAGAAGAATCCGGAAGTCCCCGAGGAGCTGGAACGTATCACCATGAAAGCGATGAATGCCAAAATGGCAGAGCGTTACCAGTCGGCGGAAGAACTGCTGCAGGACCTGGATGCTTTCACACAAGGTCAACTACGCGGGGATGCCCCTGCGGAGGAAGCGGAACCGCTTGAGAACCCGAGCGTTGTTCCTATCCGTTCGGTCAGCGAGCTGTCCCAGGAGCAGTATAAGCGCCGCCGCCGTCGGTCCGGGCGCGTAAGCTTTTTGGCCGGTACTTTTGGCGTTCTGGTTGCCGCCATCTTTTTGTTTGCGTTCCTCTGGCGATTCTGGCTCAACGACATCTTCTCGCCGGCCGAACGCATCAGTCTTCCGAACTTTGTCGGCACCAGCTATGAAGCGCTGACAAACAGTGCGGAGCTGAATTCACTCTACAACTTTGAAGTCATTTTTGTAGTCAATACCGATACCGCACCGGGGCTCGTCCTGTCGCAGTCGCCTGCCGCAGGCCGGAGCATGATGGTTACGCCCGAAGGGATCGATGTGGAGATCATGGTCAGTACCGGCAATACGCAAAACACCATCCCCGATGTGCTAAACATGGATTATCGTACGGCCAGCGCAATTTTGCGCCAGGCGGGTTTCTATGTGGAGATCCAGAATACGGTCTCCGAGAGCTATACGCGAGACTATGTTGTACGGCAGGAGCCCGAGGCTGGCACTGAGCTCGGAACAGGATCCACCGTGACACTGCTCGTCAGCAGCGGTCCGCAAGTCAGTATCGTGGTCATGCCGAATCTGATCGGTCTGTCCGAGAACGCCGCGATCGCGCAGCTGGAAAACAACCGTCTGAGCTATGGCGGATCGGAATATGCCGCCAGCGATCTGGCGGCCGGGACTGTGATCGGTCAGAGCCGTGACGCCTTCAGCGATGTGGAAGAGCACAGCAAGATAACCTTGCGGGTTTCAACAGGACCGGTACTTGGATGACAGAGGGAGTTATCATCAAAGCCCTTAGCGGCTTCTACTATGTTAAGACAGCGGACGGGATGCTTGAGTGCAAGGCACGCGGACGCTTCCGCCTTGACGGGACATCTCCGCTGGTCGGAGATCGCGTACAGTGCAGCCTGGATGCCCAGGGACGCGGTCGGATCGACCTGGTCGAGCAGAGGAAGAATTGGTTCATTCGCCCGACGGTAGCCAATATTGATGCGCTCGTCTTTGTCGCCGCGAACAGCAATCCGGTCACGGACCCCTTCTTGATCGACCGTGTTTCGGTGATCGCGGAGGAGTCAGGGTGCGAGCTGATTATCTGCCTGAACAAGACCGATCTCAACGCCGGAGAGGAGCTGTATCGCATCTTTGCCGGAGCCGGATTCCCCGTCATCCGTACGAGTGCGGAGACCGGCGAAGGCGTGGAACAGCTGCGTGCGGAGCTCCGGGGAAAAATCAGCGCATTCACCGGAAACTCCGGCGTAGGAAAATCAAGCCTGCTGAATCGTCTGCTCCCGGGGCTCAATATACCAACCGGCGAGGTGAGCGAGAAGCTGGGCCGCGGCAAACATACGACACGACATACAGAGCTGTTTGAACTGGAGGAGGGGAGCTATGTCGCTGATACGCCCGGCTTCGCCTCATTCGAAATCGAGATGATGAAACGAATCCCGAAGGAAGAGCTGCAATATGATTTTAGGGATTTCGCCCCTTACATAGGCCGATGCCGCTTTCAGGACTGTACACATCGCAAGGAGCCGGGCTGCGCAGTGACGGAGGCGGTTCAAAGCGGGGCGGTGTCCGAAAGCCGATACACCTCGTATCTGCGCCTGTACGAGATGAGCGCGCAATATCGGGATTGGGAAAACAAATAGGAGACTGTGTCATTTCATGACGCCCCCTGCGTATACTGTAATAAACAGGATACGAGGGGGCGTTTATCGATGCGCTGGGGACGCCGTTTCCTATGGGGATGTACCGCGATCGGAGCGGGAGTTGTGATTCTGCTGGCCTTGATTCTGCCTGCAGGTTTCTGGTGGTTCCTGTTCGGAGCAGCATTGATCGGACTCGGAATCTGGTATATTCGCTGTTGTTAGGAGGAAAACCATGAGAATCTATGTCTGGAAGCTGCCGCGCATTTTCTCCCGCCTACTGCGGCGGATGAGACGAAACGGGGAGAACGGGTAAAGTGATAGAAGCGCCCCCGCCTGCATACGCTGTACAAAGTGTGCAAGAAGGAGCGTAACGTATGGACATCGTCTTTACCCATAAAACACAGAGCGGATACCGCTGCTTTGCCGAGACGGTCAGACGGCTGCAGGTGAACGCAGAGAGCGTGGTCCCGGACACCCAGGAGGATATCGGACGTATCGCCTCAGTGCGAACGCAGCTCCTGCTGAAAAGCAAGGACGTGACAGGCCGGGGCGTGACTGTGACAGGCGAGCTGGACACGGTGCTCTTTTATATCACCGAGAGCGAAAACATGGTCTCTGCGCTTCAACTGCAGCGGGACTTCACAATGGATTTTGAGCTCGAAGATACCCCTGCGGATGCACAGGCTCAGATACATCTCTCCGTCAGCAACACGGAAGCTCGCGTACTCAATCCCCGCAAGGTCTCCGTGACTGTCGAGATCCAGGGAATACTGAAGGCCTATGTCTGTGAGGACAATCCGGTTGAAACTCTGGTCCCGGAGGAGGCCAGAGCGTGGCTGCACTACCAGATGAAACAGGAAGAGACGTCCCGGATCAACGGCGTATGTGAGAAAGCATTCGTTTTAAATGAGCAGTATCCGTTTCCAGAATCAAAACCGGCTCCGGACCGTATTGTTTCCCAGAACGTTTCGCTCCGGGCGGAGGATCTTCAACAGGTCGGGAGCCGTGTGGTGGTTAAGGGTACAGTCAATATGGAGCTTTGGTACCAACCGGAGGACCGGGATTATCCCGAGAGTCTGACGGTATCCTCACCTTTTTCTCAGATCGTGGATACCGGAGCAGAGGAATGCGACGGCGGGTCGGCACTGGTGGAAGTAACCGGTATTTACGTGGATCTGGTTGATACGCTCAGCGGTGGGAAAGCGCTGGATATGGAGGTCCATGCGGTCCTCCAGCTGATAAGCCGGTGCCGCCAGAAGCTGGATTTTGTGTCTGACGCTTACAGCAATCGCTGCCCGTGCACGTGTGAATTTCAGAGTCGGAAACTCACGGGCCAGAGCGGGGCAGAGCGAGTCGTCCTGAGCGGGGATGAGACGCTGACAATCGCAGAGGACTGTGACAGCGTTCTGAACGTTTATCCGAATCTGATCCAGGCAGCGGTGGCCGATGGCATTCCGACGGCAATTGTCGGGCTGGATATCCTCTATCGCCGCAAGAGCGGAGAACTCTCCTCGGTACGCCGTCAGATTGAACTGAAGGGCAAAACCATGCCGGACGAAACCCGACTCGGATGCAGCAGGCTTATCGATACGGATTTTCGCCAGGAAGGGACAGCGATCCGGAGCCGCATGAGCGCGGAGCTCACCGTATATCGCGAGACGAGAAGGGAAGACAGATGCGTGACAGGGGTATCGCTGCAGGAGGACACGCCGTACCATGTCGGCGAATTTCCGACAGTAACCCTGATACGGGCGGACCCCGCACAGATCTGGGAGCTGGCCAAACGCTACCATTCCAGCGTGGAGGCAATCGAGGCAGCCAATGAAAACCTGACAAGCGGTACGGCAAAGCTTCTCCTCATCCCACGGGAAACTTGACAATTTCCTCTTGTCAGAATGTCTGGTATATGATAAAATACTAAAGTTGAAAGAAATGAAAGAGGAGCTGTTACCATGTCTGGACATTCCAAATGGCACAATATACAGAAAACTAAAGGCGCCGCCGACGCGAAGCGCGCTCAGGCATTCACCAAAATTGCTCGTGAAATGATCGTTGCCGTCAAGGAAGGCGGCGGCGGTGATCCGCGAAGCAACTCCAAACTGGCGGCAGTGATTGCCAAGGCGAAAGCGGCCAACATGCCCAACGACAACATCAAGCGCACCATTGATAAGGCGCTCGGCGCGGGCAATACCGAGAACTACGAAAAGATCATCTATGAAGGCTACGGCCCTCAGGGTGTTGCCGTTATTGTAGAGACCATGACCGATAACCGCAACCGTACCGCCGGTGAGATGCGCCATTACTTTGATAAGTACGGCGGAAACATGGGCGCTGCCAACTGTGTTTCCTGGTCCTTCGATAAGAAGGGTGTCATCGTCATTGACAATGAAGACGAGGAACTGGATGAGGACACCGTGATGATGGATGCTCTGGATGCCGGTGCCGATGACTTTGAAGCGGATGGTCCTGTGATGACCGTGTATACAGGTGTCGACGATGTGGCCGCGGTCGCGGATGCGCTGACGGAAAAAGGCTACACGCTGGTCGAAGCCCAGGTTGAAATGCTTCCGCAGAACGGCTATATCAAGCTGACCAATGAGGATGACATTAAAAATATGCAAAAGATGTTGGATATGTTCGAGGATAACGATGACGTCCAGAACGTCTGGCACAACTGGGAAGACGCCGAATGAGTTTTCAGGAAAACGCCGCCGCATTCACGCAATGCGACGGCGTTTTCCTGTAGTCTGAAGTTGCACCGATGTTCCGAAACGAATCATAGGGGGAGCAGATTATCAGGAATCAAAGAACTGCTGCCCGTCGTCCGTGATGAGACGATCTGTTTTCGGATACTCGAAGATTTCGGGATTGTCCGCATTTGCGGCGAGATAGTCGGCAAATATGGCGGCGTACCATTTGGCCATTCCAAGGTTGTGCATAAGATAATTACCGCAGTTTTTCGGCGCAGTCCCGGGGACGCTCTGTGCGTCCTGAACCGAGCGGAAAGCCCGGAGCAGCAGATCATAGATCTCCCGCGGAGTACGCTGTCCCTTGAGGATGAGATAAAAGCCGGTCAGGCACCCCATCGGGCCCCAGTAGATGACCTCGTCTTTCCAGTCGGGGTCGTTGCGTAGAAACGTGGCTACGATGTGCTCGAGAGAGTGCATAGCCGCGATATCGATCGCCGGCTCCCGGTTTGGTTTTGTCAGTCTTATGTCATAAGTTGTAACTGTGCCAGTGCCGACCTGATCCACCCGGCTGGTGAAAATGCCGGGAACAATGGCACGGTGATCAACGGAAAAA
>OCVV011216904.1_pt1 | contig 10607 bp, 10 predicted proteins | sample 1539721 | NCBI WGS metagenome assembly OCVV01 (sample SAMN02144230, study PRJEB22623) | gut metagenome | biome: sheep rumen | host: Ovis aries | place: New Zealand
TTCCCATTCATTTCATATTTATCTTTATCTAATTCTTTCTTCATAGATAAAGCTGGTAGTGAATTATCATTATCTAATAAATAATCAACTGTAAGATTAAATACTTTTGATAATTCTTGTAAATTACTTACATCTGGAAGTCCTTCATCACTTTCCCATTTAGTTATTGCTTGTCTTGAAACATTCATTATTTCAGCAAGACTTTCTTGAGATAAACCAAATCTTTTTCTTATCTCTTTTAATTTTTGACCTAATGTCATAATATCTCCTTCTTTCTGACTTTAATTCTACATTGATGTTTCATTTAATAACAGCAACATTACTTTACATTTATGCTACTTATCGTAGCAATCAATATATATATAGTATTTTACCACAGAAAAAAGAGAATTTTTACATTCTCCTAATATCTTAATATGCGATTAATTTAAATCACTATTTTTAAATATTGCAAATCCACTAATAAAGAAAATAAATGATAACAATAGTGAATATAATATATGTATTATTGGATGAGGATCAACCGTTTGGATATTTAATAACATCATTTGGGAAGTTGGTATAATATCATTTGCAATATCAATTGCTTTTCCTTTAACAAATTCTGGTATCCAAGCACTTAGCATCATCATAACAAACATTACAAGTAGTGGCATTAAACCACCAGTTTCCTTTTTTATAGACATTGCAATAAAAGTTGTTAGTGTTGATAAGACTATTACTACAAAAATTGATACAAGTATACCAGTCCACAATGCTTCTTTATTAAGATTAGTAGTTCCTACAAACATAAAATTAGAAATAATTGTTGATGCCATAAATAATAGTGCACATGCTAAATACATTGAAGTTATGGCTATTTGTTTTGACAAATATATTCCAAATCTTGTATGACCTACAATTATTTTATTTCTAATTGTATTTTGGGTATAATCTCTACTTATATATAAGCCACCTAAAGCTGAAATAAGTAAAGTTAATACCATTGTCCATTCAAATATTCCCTCACATGAAGGATAAGAGTTACCTTTATTTAAAATACCAGTAACAAAACCTAATAAAGTAAGCATTAACAAAGTACATCTAATATCAAACTTACTAAAAATATTTTTTAATTCTACTTTAATTAATTTACTCATCCTTCTTACCTCCTAGAAGTGAGAAGAAATAATGCTCTAGATTCTCTTCATTTTCAATTATTTTAATTACTGAAATACCTTTTTCATGTAATTGTAATACTAATGGTGTTATTTCTATTTCTCCGTAAATATTAGCTGTTGTATCTCCAATAAGTTTATAATTATAATTATTATCCTTAAGAACTCTTTCAAGTGACTTATCAGTTACGATATTAATACTTTTTTTACAATCTTCTTCAAATTCTTCGGCACTCATTTCTTTAATAATCTTACCATCAGCAATAAACCCATAATGAGTAGCTACCCTAGATAATTCATCTAAAATATGACTTGATATCAAAATAGTTATATTTCTTTCTTTATTTAATTTCTTAATGAGTTTTCTAATTTCTACGATACCTTCTGGATCTAATCCATTTATTGGTTCATCTAGAACTAAGAATTCAGGACTACCACATAATGCAACTGCTATTCCTAACCTTTGACGCATACCAAGTGAGAAATTCTTAGCCTTTTTTTTACCAGTATTCTCTAGTCCTACCAATTTTAATAAATCGTTTATAGTTCTATAATCTTTAATACCAAGAATGTCATATTGCATTCTTATATTTTCATATGCAGTTAAATCATGAAATATGGATGGAGTTTCAACAACTGCTCCCATTTTTTTACGAGCATTACTAATATTATTATCTTTATAACTAATTCCATATATTTTAAAATCACCACTTGTAGGTGTTTGCAATCCACTTATCAATCTAATTAATGTTGTTTTACCAGCCCCATTTTTACCAACAAATCCATAAATAGAACCTTTTGGAACATGCATAGTTAATCCATTTAATGCTTTAAAATCTTTATATTGCTTTTTTAAATCATTTGTTTCTAAAACATACTCCACTTTTATTCCTACCTTTCATAGATATTATAGCACAAATAATAGTATATTTTTATTAAACTAACTGCTTAGAATATTACTATTTCCCGAACATTTATGGACCCATTTTTAATTATTTTCACAGTTATCTAAATCATTAGTTAACTTATTATTTTCTTGTTGAAGTTCTGATATTCTTCTTTCATATTCTTCTATGATATTATCTTGCTTAATTCTTTCTTCATTGTATTTAGTTAAATTATTTTGTAATTTTTTAATATTTTCACTGTTTGCGTATACTGTTATTCTTTCAATATTATCATTTATAACTATTATTTTTTTATCATTAGTTTTCTTTAAAAATTCTCTTATCATTTTAGTTGGTTGATCACAATATGCATTTAAATGAATCATTCCTTTTTCTTCACTTGCTTCACTTTTACAGAAACTATTTATAGAATATTCAATTTTTATATTATTAATATTTTTTTCAACATAGTTTATTTCTACACCATATTCTGGATAAATAAACATATTATCTTTCATTTCATATTCTATTATTTCATCTTTTAACATGCTTTCATTGTCTTCTAACACATCAAAATTCAATGAACCTGTAATCGATAAACCTATACCAATCCCCAATGAGATTAAAGCTATTATAAAACTATATATCATTTTCTTCTTATCATTTTTTCTATTAAAGATAAAGTTTAAAGCTATCATTAATACGATAACAGCAATTACTGAACAAGATAATATAGAAATAAGTAAACCTATAAAAAATATTCCTGTTTTATATACTAAAAATGATAGAATAAATGCAATAAATAAACAAACTAAAGCAAAAGCTACATATAACGCAAATCCTAAAACAAATAGTTTAATTATCCAAATTACGATTTTAAATAATATATTAATAAATCTATATTCACTATGTTTTGGATCTCTAATGATAATTTTCTTTTCATTGTTTTTTAACTCAACTTTATTATCGTTAATTTCATCATTAATATTTGTTTTTTCATTATCTGTTTCCATTTTTAAATCATTATAATAATTTAAATATCTTGTTTTAAAAATATGAATTATAATTACAAATGAAGCTACTACACAGAATAGATTAAATATGAAATAGAAAATGCTTCTTATAAATGTTTCTAAATTATTAGGTAATATTTCAAATAATTCATTAAATAAATGTCCTATAATCATATTCATTATAGATGAAATTATAAATAAAATTAAAATTATTATTGCTTGTTCTATTAAACATTTAATTTTACTTTTAAAATTCATATTACAAAACAAATTAATCGTATCTGTTATAAATTTTAAAAAGTCATCAATTATATTATTTAATTTTCTTTTACTCTCTTCTTCTCCTTTTACTTCTTTTATATCCTTATGTAATAAATCATCAATATTTAAATTAAATTTATCACATAAAGCAATTATTTTATCCATTTCAGGATATGCTGCAGATGATTCCCATTTAGAAATCGCCTGTCTAGAAACTCCAAGTTCATCAGCTAGTTGTTCTTGTGAAAGATGATGTTCTTTTCTAATCTTCTTTAAATTTTCTGAAAATTGATTATTCATCTAAAAATTCCTCCTTTTCAGAATCATTTTATAATTTGCTACTAGTAGCAGACCACCACTTTTCGGTTGTTTTTTGTAAAAAGTTGGTTGCATTTATTACATTTTACCATGAAAAATATAATTTCATTAAATTTATATAGTTAATTATTAATATTTAATGATATAATCATCTTGTAATAAGGAGATATATATGAAAATAAAACAAATTAAATGTCCTAATTGTGGAGCTAATCTTGATATTAAAGATGAAACTATAAAAAAGATGAAATGTGACTATTGTAATTCTACTTTTACTTATTCACCAGATGAAGATGAAATAAAATATACAGAAGCAGAAAGTAATAGAGCTAAAAACTCAGCTGATGAATATGAAGCTAAAGCAAAATATGAAGCTATAAAACAATCTTCAGAAATATTTAATAAAGTTCAAAAGGCTTCTAAATTACCAATTATTATTTTTGCTATATTTTTTGTTGCTATATTAGGTTTTGGAATATATATGGCAGTTCAAGGCGAAGAAGAGCATCAAGCTTTTAAATTTAATATGAATTATAATGATGGCACTCAAACAGGTATAATCGTTAAATATAATTTAGGCGAAATTATTAGTAGTAATAATGAAAATACTAAGCATCAAATAACTGTTGTATATGGATCAATTGAAACTAGTGATAAAGATAAAATTAAAGAAATAAGAAATAGCCTTAATGATTGGGATAAATATGATATTGTTTTTCAAAAAGATAAAAAAGGCTATATAATAAAATATATTATTGAAAAAGTATAAATAAAAAGAGTTCAAATGAACTCTTTTTTTATTCTACTGTAACTGACTTAGCTAAGTTTCTTGGTTTATCTACATCACATTTTCTTAATACAGCAACATGATACGCAATTAATTGAAGAGGTATAACTGTAAGTAACGGATTAATATAACTATTATTGCTATTTATTACTACTTTCTTATGAACAAAGTCATAATTATCATCTAAATCTTTTGTAGTAATAAGAATTACTTTTGCTCCACGAGCTGCTACTTCTTTAATGTTACTTATAGTTTTTAAATATATATCTTTATCAGTTAAAACAGCTATAACTGGAGTATTTTCTTCAATTAATGAAATAGTTCCATGCTTTAATTCACCTGCTTGATATGCTTCACTATGCATATAAGATATTTCTTTAAGTTTTAAACTACCCTCTAAACTTATTGCATAATCTACTCCACGACCTATAAAGAATAAGTCTTTATCTTTATATATATCTTTAGCAATATCTAAATATAACTTATCATTTTTAATTACATTTTCTACATATTTTGGTGATTCATTAAGAACTTCTAATAATTCTTTTAATTTAGAATTATTTATAACATTTCTTTCTATCATAAACTTAATATTTATAAGCATAAGCATTGCAACTTGTAATAAGTATGCTTTAGTAGTAGCAACAGCTATTTCTACTCCTGCTCTAATATATAAAGTTTCTTTTGCTTCTCTTGCAATAGTAGAACCTACTACATTTACAATTGCTAAAGTATCAATATTATCTTGTTTAGCTTTTCTTAAAGAAGCAATTGTATCTGCTGTTTCTCCTGATTGAGATATAAGTATTACTAATGTTCTTTCATCATAAAATACTTTTTTATACCTGTATTCAGAAGCAACTTCTACTATTGTTTCAATACCAGCCATATTTTCAAAATAATATTTACCAATAAGTCCAGCATGCATAGCAGATCCACATGCAACTATATGAATTTTATTATATTTACTGAAATTAGGTAATTTATCTATAATAGAATCAATATTTTCTATATATTCATGAATAGTATCTTTCAATACATTACTTTCTTCATTGATTTCTTTCAACATAAAATGTGGATAACCATTTTTTTCTGCTTCTTCTACATTCCATGATACTTGTTCTATCTTTTTAGTTTGTTCTTTTAAATTACTATTATATATTTTAAAATTATCCTCAGTAATTCTAGCAATATCTCCATTATCTAGAATTATATATTCCCTAGTATGTTTAATAACTGCAGATATATCAGACGCAACAATCTTTTCTGTATCCCCAACACCTATTACCATAGGACTATCTTTTTTAACAGCATATAAAGCATCTAATTCATCATCAAATATAATTGCTAAAGCATAACTTCCTTTAATATATGTTTCAAATTCTTTTATAACTTCCAAATTATTCCATATATCTTTTTGTTTTAAATAATCTAGTAATGCAGCAGCTATTTCACTATCTGTATCACTTTTAAATTTATATCCATTATCTATTAACATTTTTTTAAGTTCTAGATAATTTTCTATAATTCCATTATGTACTAATGTTACAGAACCAACTTTATGTGGATGAGCATTAGTAGATGTTGCTTTACCATGAGTTGCCCATCTAGTATGAGCAATACCTAAATTACTTTCAATATTTTTATCAATCTTTTCTTCTAATTTAGATATTTTTCCACTACTTTTTACTATATTAACTTTATTAGTAACATAAGCAATACCTGCTGAATCATATCCACGATATTCTAATGTTTTTAAACTTTCAATTAATGATTCTTCAATTTTTCTTTTTTTACCTATGTATCCAATTATTCCACACATATAAAAACCTCCATGTCAAAAAACAGTGGAGATATACTTTTTGTTATAATTTCGATTTTATTTTTTGTTATATATCTTACGATTCACTAAACCGTAGTAGTACCCGCCGAATTTTCGATAACCTACTAACCTCGTCAACATTATGTCTGGCGCTCGATATAATATTACAACCTTTCCAAATTATATCTAATTTAAGTGTACTATAAATTTAGTATTATATAAAATAAAAAAAAGTCTATTTGACTTTTTTATGTAAATTATTCATCCCAGTAATTTACGTCTTGTTCAGGACTACTATTTAAATCTAAATCAATCGTACCACCAAGTATTTGATGATCTACAGAAGAATTATCAACTCTTTTAGGTGGAGTAAATGTTTGAGTTCTATTGTTTAAAAATGATGGATCTATATAATTAGTATTTACACTTTGATTAACTGGTTCTTGACTAACAACTTGACTGTTAACAATTGGTTCTGGTTGTACATTTTGAACTATATTATTATCTAGATTCATTTGATTATCAACAACAGGTTCTACATTATTAACTACTTGAGTAGCATTTCCAAAATTCATATCTATTCCTTGTAACAATGACATATCAACCATACTGGTATCCATTGTATTAGTTTCAGGTTTTACTTCTTCAGTCTCAGTAGTGTTAAAGTTATTCTTTGATAAGTCAATTCCTTCTTTTACAATACCATTTTCTTCATTATATATATCTTTAAATTTTTCTTTAAATAAAGGTAATTCTTTTTTAATAACATCTGGATATACTAAATGTGTATTTTCTATAGCTTTTTCAAAGTCAAATATATTAACTTCTTTTCTATTATCAAAAACAGTAAATGAGAATGCTGATTTAAATAACGTTAATGCTATATCTGGATATCTTGAGTTTACTTCAAATACTCTTTTATATTCAGATGTTATATCAACTATAGATTCTATAATAAGCCTTTGTTGATATTTAGAATATTTAAATCTAACTCCTGTTGACTTTTCAATTTTAGGTAATGTTCCAATTATTATTTCAATTGTTTCTTCTCTAGTTGGTTCTGGTACATCTATTCTTTGAAAACGTCTAGTAAATGCTTTATCTCTTAAAATATATCTTTCATATTCAGCTGTAGTTGTTGCACCAACAACTTTAATAGAACCACGTCCTAATCCCTCTTTAAATATATTAGCGAAGTCAAGACTTGATTCATCGGTAGCTCCGATTAACATATGTATTTCATCTACAAAAAGGATTACTTTCTCTCTTGTTTTAAGTTCATCTAACATAACTTGAACTTTACTTTCTCCATTAGGCATAGTTCCTAAAAGAGAAGCTGTTTTAATATTTATAATTGTATACCCTTTTAAAGCATCAGGTACTTCATCTCTTTGTATTAAATAAGCCATTCCTTCAATTATGGCAGTTTTACCAACACCAGGTTCACCTATTAAAATAGCTGATTTTTCAGGAGTTAATAAAATCAATGTTAAAGCTTTTAATTGTTCTTCACGTCCAATAGCTGGATTTGTAACATATTCTTTTTCTGTATAATTCTCGCCATAACGTTCTAATATGCTAAAACTTCCCTCAGGCATGATACCAACTCCTTCTATTCTAGTATTAGTATACCATTTTTTTATATTTCAATAAACATTTTTTTAACGAAGATTGTATTATATCTCTAATAACTAAGTAATTCAATAAAAAAATCCTAATTAGGATTCTTTTATATCATTATTTTCATCGTTTTCAGTAACAGGTACTTCTACTTCACCTTGTTCTACTTTATTCTTTTTAGCTTTTCTCTTTTTATTTACAAGAACAATAGTAGTTAAAGCTGTAATACATATAACAACTCCAGCTGCAACACATATAATAGTTGTATTTAAATCTTTATCTTCTTCTTTTTTTGGTTCTACTTTAGGTTTCTCTACTGGAGTTGGTTCTGGTTCTTCTTTTCTTTCACCATCTACGAAATATGCATCAATCTTGTCTTCTTTTGCATAATCAAGATCAAAAGCACATTCAATCCATCCTTTAACTTTATCATTTTCAACATATAAATAACTACCATCAAGATATTTAACTTTAACTCCTTCAAAATCAGCTTTAGATACAGTTTTATATTTACCCTCTTCTTCTGTTTTTGGTCGAGAATCATATAATTTTACTTTATCATTTAAAATCTCTAATTTATATCCTTCGTTTGGAATGAATAGAATGTCACTTGACTCAATTTTATCATCATAGCTAGAATAAATAACATAGCCCTTAATATCATTGTATTCTACATAATAATATCCCTTACTCCATTCATCTAGCATAAATATATTTTTATAACTTATTGTTGTATTAGCAGGAATTGAACCAATTACTTTAGTAGGTTGTTCACCTAGTTCATATGCTTCTTTTTCTTCAAACTTTAACACATTAGTTTTTGCAGGTAAATAAATATCATTATCAAGACATTGTCCAACTGATCCACCTATAGAATCAACCCATCCACTAACATCATTATATTTTATGTAGATCCATGAATCTCCACTTCCAACTTCATCATCGAATTTATCGTTTACTGAATAAATTGTAACCTCAGCTTCAAATGGAACTTTATCTCCTACTTTTTCAAACGCTTCTCCAGGCCCTTCGAATAACTCTACTCCGCCTTCATCTAAAACTTTACCTTTATAAGTCTTATTCTTATCAATATAATCATCCATATTGAAATTCTTTTTTGCTTTTATATCTTTAAGACTAATTTCATAATAATTATCTTTATAATCAAAACCAACATAACCTTCTAATTCCATGGTAACTTCAATTTCTGTTCCAGCTTTAAGAGTTCCAGCTTTTACTCTCTTTCCATCATTTTTATAATATGGAGCATTATCAGTAACTACAATAGCTTTATAATTAACAGTTGGTGCTCCCATATCTGCAAATACTCCTATTGGTATAATCATTAATAATAAACTAAATAAATAAACTATCTTTTTCATATCATTTTCCTTTCTTATTTTTATTTATTAATTTAACTATAACTAATGCAACAATTGCAGTAATAATACATGCAACTAAACATATTGTTAATAAATCAGGATCACCTACATCTAAAACTGTAGGTCTATCAACAGCTACATCTAAAAACATCATACCTCCTATTGTATAATTAACCCGCTTACATAAGAAGAAATGTTAAGAATTAATGCAAGTATAAACGGATTAATCTTTTTATAATCTAATACTTTTTTATATATAAATCCTTCTAATATAACAGTAAGTATTTCAAGTATATATAAAACTATATTCCTTGCTTCTAACCCATATACATAATTAAAATATACAGGTACTGTTACAACTATAGGATTTGTAACTATATTAACTAAGATTACATTTAATAGATCTTTTCTCTTTTTTACACCTAGTATTAATGCAACACATAATTCAATAACAATTGTTGCTACTAAACAAAAGATCATATATTTAGGCAGTTCACTTATCAGCATTTAATATTCTCCATGCTTTTACAAATGCCCATATAATCATAATTATTATTGAAATTACAAATACATAAAATATTATCTCATTATCTCTTATAAATGAATTATTATATATATATTTCATATTATCCCTCTTTCTTTAATAAACTTAGTAATATAAAAGTACATATTAATGACATTACTACTATAAATATAATATTTAATTCCATAGTTAATTTTATAAAGAATATAGGTACTGTTCCTAGGAATAATCCTATCGTTGTAAATCCAAAAGCTAGTCCTGGATGTTTTTTTAGTACTGATACAAGTATTCCTAAAGTAATAGCCATTGTCATTGAAAAGCACATTACTCCAAATAATGAAATCCACATATACTTATCTCCTAAACAAAGGAAAGGTATAGCAAGTACTGTAGATATTAAAGCAACTTTTCTAATACCAAATCTATCTGATAAAATTCCTCCTAAAGCCTTACCAAGTCCCATTATACAAAATAAATAAATCATTTGAGGCACTGTTTTATTCCAACTAGTAGGTATTCCATATCCCATGTATCCACGAATAATAACAACTAATGTTGCTAATACTATTACTAAGAATGGATTAATACTTTCTTTAACATAATTGAATTTAGTACAATTAGGACTTTTCTTACTATTTTTATAAGTATCTGCAAGTAATATAAATGGAATAGTAGTTAGAATTAATATAAGTACCAATATTGGAGGCCAATTATACATAGCTAATAATTTACCTGATACAACTCCAAATGATCCACCAGCAACAAATATAGCAGCGTGAGATAATTTACCATTAGAATTTTTTAATGTTACTTCTGCTCCATTAACATGAACAAAAG
>OCVV012851548.1_pt1 | contig 10605 bp, 5 predicted proteins | sample 1539721 | NCBI WGS metagenome assembly OCVV01 (sample SAMN02144230, study PRJEB22623) | gut metagenome | biome: sheep rumen | host: Ovis aries | place: New Zealand
GCTTTTTTCAGTTTTTGTGCCAAAATAGGTGCCAATTTTTACTTTATTGGCACAAATGGAGAGGTCCATGACCTCTCCATTTGTGTTTCTTTGTAATCCAGACGCATCTAAGATTACAGCTCGTGAACTCAATTTTTAATATGCCAATCAAGACCCTAGCTGAATTATAAGCGTTCTAGGAATTCATCAGTTTCAAAATCGCCTTTATCAAGCGTTTGCTGATTGTTATATAATAATTCTTTTAAATAGTATTGATTAACTTTTTCAATTTCTTGTTCTTTAAATTTATCATAAACAGAAGTATAAGTATTTAATGTTACTGACACATCTGTATGCCCCATTAATCTTTGAACAACTACAGGTTGCATTCCTGATTCTACGCACCTAGTTCCAAATGTATGACTTAAACTATGCGTAGAAATATCTCAAGCGTTCTGCAATATTAGTCAATCTAGATATTTTGATAAGTTCATAGATATTTTTAATTATGAAAATGATATTTCTTTAATGACTCCTTCAAGTCTTTATGAGAGTTTCGAGGCTTTTCTGCAACTGAAAAACTTCAAACAATCTTAATGGAATTAGATTTCCGACCTTTCTAATTCCATACAAATGATGAATCTATGAGATTACATATTGCATCTAAACACAAATGAAGGTCTAGTTTATATAGGTTTGATAATTTAAACCTAAGATTATTGTCGAATAATGTCGACCTGAATCTTGATTTCTAGATATTTCTAGATAAAAGAAAAGAGGGTTCACTCGATTGAGTGGATCCTCCTTTTATTATTTATTAGACATTTTCAATTTTTTTAATATCATCTTGTTCTAAACCATATATTTTGTATATAAGTTTGTTTAATTCTGTTTCTTCGTCACTAATATCAGCTTCTCTATTATTTTTTCTTTTATCAAGCATTTTTTTCACGATTTCTTCTATAGTTTCTATTTCTTTGTTTGAAGCTATAATAATAGGTAATTGCTTAATATAAACTGTTTTTACTTGTGAAAAAGCCCTTCCTTCATTCTCTTGTGATAATTCTCTATATAAAAACTCAAATAATTTACTATTCAATAATGCTAACAAGTATAATTTAGAGATTCCATTCTCTTTTGGAATTATGCAATGTATAGTTTTATCATTATAAAGTTTGTCCTCATCTATTGTTGCAATGATTCTATTAGCGGTTTGTCTATATATTATTTTTTCAGTATTTTCCATAACATCGCTAGAAAATCTAAATGTATCAATTCCTTCTTCTAAATATTCTTTATAGTTGTTTCTTAAATAGTTAGTTGGAATGTCTTTATAATACTTATCTATATCTCTTCCTTTTATATATGGAATATCTAATGGATTCTGTTTTTGACCAGAATATAAAACTCGGTCTCCAATAGAAACAGCATTTCTTTGTTTTCCTTTTCCTTTTGACCAATAATTGAACCCTACATCTTTAACATCATATCTTTCACTTAGAATAAAGTCAGCACTACTTTTAATTTTAGAGAATAATTCATTTATCGGCTTGATTGGTTCACTAGTTGTATCATAAATAGTTACACTTTTTTCTATCAAATCATTAATAGAGCTTTGCGCAATTTTCATTTTAAAGCTATATTGACCTTTAAAAACGGATTTTAAAAACACACCTATTGCAACATATACAGTAGGGTCAGCAAAAATTTGAACATTTTTATAATCAACAATGCTAATTATTTTAGTATTTGATTTTAAAATTTCTCTTAGTTTCTTAAAATAATCTCCATTTAAGAATGTATTTGGAGTTATAAAAGACAATACTCCAAGATTATTAAGAAGTCCTAATGAGTAGTGATAAAAAGCCACATATAAATCATTGTTTCTTTTAAAAGCTTCTATATTTTTTTCATATATTGGTTTTATTTTTTCATCAAATACAATTCCATATGGAGGGTTGCCTATAACAATATCAAAACCTTTTTTATCTCTGAAAACTCTTGCAAAATCAAGTTGCCATACTATATATGGCTTTGAACTCATGTTTCTAGAATTATCTATTTCATTTAAAATTTCTTCGCTTCCACTACCATTATTAATCATTTGCATTTTTATTATTTCAAATTTGGTGTCTTCAATCTCTTTTTTTAGAAGCACTTTTTCTTCAGTATTAGAACAACTAAAGAGTTTATCTTCTGCTCTTAATAATTTATCTAACAAAATATTAAAAGTGTTAGTTGAAAAAGTAGTCTCTTTATTAATTCCTAATATTTCAGATGACTCTATTAACTTTTGTCCATTTATTTCATCAATTAAACTATTACCACATAAAATATTACACTCAAGATTTGGTAGTGGCAAAGGATTTCTGTGTCCTTCTAATTCATTTTGTGCATTTGGATTAATATCATCATCAATAACTAATGACAACCATAATCTTAGTTTTGCAATGTCAACTGCTGATGGCTCGATGTCAACTGCAAAAATTGAATTTTTAATAGTTTCAACTTTTAATCTGTGAGCTGATCTTTCATTGTTATAGATTAATCTTTTACTATAAGGATTTTCGTACTTATATAGATAATCTGTAATTGTTGACCTAGCTTTTACTATTTCATTTAGCATACCTAAAGGAAATGCACCAGAGCCAACCGAAGGGTCTGCAACCTTAATATTAGCTAGTAAATTATCTATTTCATTTAATCGATTCGTTATTATATTTCCATTATTATCTTCTTGGTATATTTCTTTAGATATTAACAAGTCGGCATTATTATTTTTGTTAGTGTCTTCACTTTTTATGTACTCACCAAAAAGTATAAAATCTCTTATGGCACTATAAGCTATACCTGTGTTATTAGTTAAATAATTTATTAAGCTTTCTTGACACATATAATGAACAATTTCTCTTGGAGTATAAAATGCCCCTTTAGCTTTTCTATCTTTAATTTCAAGCATGTTTTCAAATACTTTTCCTAACATTTCTGGATCAATGGCAACTTCTTTTTCCATTGGTTCATCTTCACTAATAGTGAAATTGTATCTATCAAATATATCAAGTATACCTGTTCCATTTAAATCATTATTAGATTTCTTGTTTGAAAACATTTCGTTAGGAATTTTAAATTCACTATGTTGCCAATCATAATTATTTATAGGTTCAAATAAACTTCCAGATAAAAAAGGTATTCTGCAGTGGAAATATGTCCAATATCCTTCTTCACCTCTATTTCGATTTAAAGCATCATAAAACAATGGTTCTAGATAGTCATCATAGAAGTTCTTGTTTTCATCTTGTCTAATGGCATAATCAAAGAATTTGCGCATAAAATCTCTTGGACCTGTACCCCAAGCACTTCCTTTTACAGTCTTTGCTAAATATGATTCATCATTAGAATTAATACTTTTTAATTCTTTTGTATTAAGTCTATATAATTCTTGGTTAGTTGGGTCTTTTATGTATAATTTGGGAATATATTCTCTTGTTAAAACTTTATCAAAATCATAGTAAGCATGTTTAAACTCTTTTTCTGTTATTGCAGAAGGCCATGCGTTAACTCCAAGCCAACCCTTTTTTTGTAAAAAGTATAGAAAAACAATTTGACCTAAAAGTTTTTTAGAAAATTGAACAGAAAAATCTTCTGTCTTTAAACCTAATCTTAATGCTTCATGTTTAAAGTCATCATTATTTTTCAAATAATCATTTAAATCATTAAACTTTTCTGTATAAGCTTTAAAGAATTCATCAGTGACTTTTTCTACACTAAATGCATTTTCGATGTCATTTATTGTTAGTTCATTTTTCTTATTAATTAATTCTTTTATTCTTTCAATGGCAGTATGTGAAGGTTCTCCTTTTCCAACTAAATAAGAATATCTTTTAGCTGGAGTAAGATTTTTGTTTGTTTTCATTTTTCCATTATCAAAGTTAATTGAATAATCAATTTTTACGAAAGATATTCTCCATTTATTATCTTTGTCTGATACATTTTCTGCCTCATCTCTCTTCAATGTTGGTTTGGTATAAAAAGCTATAAATGAAGCGTCACAATTATTGTTTTCTATTAGTTTTTTTGCGAAATTTCTTTGAGCACTTCTAGAATTTTCAACAAATTGAGCATTTTTTAATTGAATTGATAAAATTAAAACTTTTTGGTTATTTGGTGTTATATAATTTCCTATATGTGTATATCCAGCAACATAACTCGAAAAATTGCTATATTCTTCATTAAATCTGTCAGGAGCCACTAATTGCATTTCAGGAAAAATTTCTTTGACTAAAGCAGTAAAGTTTTCGTTAGAGTATTCATTTTCAAGAGTATTTTGTATTTTATTTATTATTGCTTCCATTTATTAGTTCTCCTTTCTTAAATAGCTAGATAATATTACTTTTGCTTTTATTTCCTCTGGTTCTTTTACTTTTTCTTTTATTTTCAACAACGATTTAGGAACAACCCTCATAATCTTATTATATGCATCAATTTCACTTTCTGCTCTAGTAGTAGAATCTAGCATATCTTTTAAAGTTTTTGGTGGAATAGCTCCTAATTCAATTTGTTGAATCAAAATATTAATATCTAATTCTTCTTTATCTGTAAATTTATTTGATGACATTAACGCCTTTAATAAATCATTGATTTTCTTCGCATTTCCTCTAAGAGATACATCTTCAGATTGAGATGAAGCTATTTCATCTTTCCTCATAAATTCATTAAATTCTTTTATATTGTTATTCAAAAACTTATAATAGTTTTTTTCAATTATTTGTTTACGTTCTGATTTCGATGCCTCTAAATACTCTATTGCTTTTATGAATGGTATACTATAAGTATTACTTCCGTTTGAAATATAAAAAGCTTGTAAACTGCCTTTTTGGATATATGTTAAAGTTGCATCTGATTTTACTTTAGCAATTTTAGATGATTTCGCTTTTTTAGGTAGTTTCTTAATTTTTTCAAATAATTCAGTATTATTATCTCTAATATCTCTTATTAATTGTAAGTATTCCAATTCTGGATTATAGTCTCCGTCATCACTTTCGCTTTCTGTTAAATGTTTAAACAATCCTTTTGGAGTAGCATTTTCATCTTCAGACAAATATTTAATATCATCTCCCAATGTTTCGTGAAAAGCTTGAATCTTTTCAATAACTCTATCTTCAAGTTTCATTTGCTTGTTACTTTGTGCAGTTGGGAAGAAATTATAAACATAAATTTTATCAAATTTTGTACCTACACGATTAATTCTACCAACTCTTTGCATAATTCTTGTTGGATTCCAAGGCAAGTCATAGTTTATTATTACATTACTTCTATGTAAGTTAATACCTTCTGCTAAAACATCAGTTGTTATTAATACATCATATTTATCATTATTTTTTTCGCGATTTTTAGGATTAAAACTATCCTCTATATCGGTTCTAACTGAATTACTTTTATTACTACTAAATTCAACTACTCTATTACCATATAATTCATTTAGATTTTTACATAAATACTCAGCTGTATCTTTAGATTCGCTAAAGATTATCAATTTGTTATCTTTAAGAATTGTATCTTTTTGAAGTTTATCTTTGAACTCTTCCAATTTAGGATCGAAATCTATATTACTCCAAATTGTCTTTAACATTTGTAGCATTGCTAAATCATTTTTTAAATCGTGAATCAAATTACTACTAAATTCAGATGATTCGTATTTCTTAACATCACCTTTTTCAATAGCTTTAAATAACTTATCTGTATCATCTTGGTCTTGTAAATCGTATACATTTACTTTTTTGCTAATATATACAGTACCTTTGTTATACATTTCAATGAATTCTTCATATGATTTTACAAAGTGACTTAATGTATTTTTAAAAGCAAAGAAACTGCTTTCTAGTCTTTTAATCAAAATACTCTTCATGAATCCACCCATGTTTTGTTGTCCAGCAGTTTGACTACCAATTTCAGCTTTATCTTTTAAATAAAGAAGACTAGTGAATCTTGAGTATTTTAACGTTTTAATAATATTCATTGTTTGATTGAAAGCACTATTTATATAATCGTCAAATTCATATATGATTTTGTTAGGTTTCTCAACCTCAGGAAAAGTAAGTTTTTGCTTTTCTAGGTCAGTTTTATAATATTTTTGAATTTCTGACCTAGTTCTTCTTATCATTATTTCTCTTAATAATTTATCTCTAATTTCTTCAGCATTTTTACTTAATTGTTTTAGATATTCTGGTGTACCTTTATCAAATGGTTTAAGTTTTCTTCTAAGTTCATCAAAAAATCTTTTCAAGTTTTTAATTCCATTAATATTTCCATTATACATGTCTTGAAACAAATATATTAAATTCTCAATATCTGATGTATAGTTGTTTAATGGAGTTGCAGAGATAAGAATAACTTTTTTATTAGCACAAATTGATTTCAAATCTGAATAACCAGATGTTTTTGAATTACGAAATCTATGTGCTTCATCCACAAATATATATTTATAACTATCTAATTTTTTTTGATTTTTACAAATCTTATCTAATTGTCCTAAAGAAATAACATCACATCTAGTAACATTAAACTCTTTAATAACTTCATTCCAGTAATCTACTAAAACTGGTGGACAAATGATTAACTTCCAATCATTTTCATTGAATGTATGAGCTAGCATAGTACAAATATATGTTTTTCCAAGACCAACAACATCAGAAATAAACACACCATTATATGCATCTAATTTTGCTCTAGCTTGTTTTACTGCGTCAATTTGATATTGAAGTTCAATATATCCTTCTGGAATTCCTAATTCTAGTTTTTCTTTATCACTATTTAATATGTCTTTATAATATTCATAAATTGTTTTTAAATATAATTCATATGGAGTAATATCATCTCTAATCCATGTATCCTTTTCTATTGTATCAATATAGACATGACTTATATCTTGAGATTTTTTCCAAAGCTCTTCAAATTTTTCTAATGCAAATTCTACTTCTGGTCTATCTTTAAGCTCTACATTAAATTCAAAATTCTTTTCTAATCCATTTTCAGAAAAGTTACTAGATCCAGTAATTACATTTCCATAGTTTTCTGAATCTGCTGTTTTTCTCATTATATAAATCTTGGCATGAATAGGAAATTCAGTAAACATTCTTATTTTTAATTTTCCTGATTTTAGCCAATTAATAAATGTTTTTACACTTTTATTAACATTTTCTGTTACATCAGCTTCTTCATATTCTTCTCTAATATTGTTTTCAATTATTTTTTCACCCTCTTTAAAAGATACAGATGAAATATAATTATTATATTTATCTATAATGTCGCCTGTTGCTTTATCGACACTTAATCCAACTAAAATTCTAATTTCCTTAACAGATTCTAGGTCTTTATACATTTTATAGAATCCACTACTTCTAAAATAACCTACAAGAACATCAAAGTATTCTGTATTATTCTTTAATATTGTCGCTAATCTGCTATATACAGAACGACCTTCTTCATTTGTAAAAAACTTATAATCATTATTAGTTGGCATAATTACCTCCTCATTGCTTTTAGCAATTTAATTAGCATTTTTATTTTATCATAAAAAATATAAAAATAAAAGTTCAAATTGTCGATTTATAAGGGTTACAGCTTATAATCGGTTATTTTTCTACTAGATTAAACAATAAAAAAATTTGATAGCCTTAGTTTGCTACCAAATTTTTTAGAATCCTTATATTTCAATGGTTATATTTTATTGTTAATTACCAAATACATCCCAAGCCGTCAACATACCTAAAATTTTCTCATTTTCTTTTCCGTTCTCAGTGATATATACACAACCTAGTCTTTTATTTCTTGTAAAATAATCTTTAAATATATCTTCAATATCATATATATTTTTATTTCTTGAAATGAATTTAAACTCTTCAGAAGAATGATTTTCAATTTTTAAATAATCCTGAAATTCTCTAAAAGTTGTATTTTTTTCGATAAGTATTCCAGTTTCTTTATTTACTATGTCTAATAATGTATTTTCACTAAAAACACCAACCAATGCATCATTTTCAAAAATTGGAATATGTGTATATACTTTTTCAATCATAACTTTTATTGTTTCTTCTATTGTGTCATCTATATTTCTACAATACATATTTTGTCTTTTTACACAAATATTACTATTGTAAATAGTAGGTGGATTTTTTATTTCATCAATAATAGTTTTTAGTTTTATATTCATTTCTGGATTTGGACATACTACATATCCATACTTGTCATTTCTTTGATGTGTATTTATATTTCTAACTTGTTTAATTATCATTAACTCATCTTGATATTTTCTTACAACACTATTTTTCTTGCTTAATTCTTTTATTTGAGAATCTAATGTTGTGTTTTCTGTTATTATTCCATTTGCATTACATTTTTTTCTTATAATTTCTTCAAGTTCTTTGAATAAATCAATTAGTTTATTTCCTTCTTCTGTAAAGTTGACTATATTTTCATTCATTATAATACCCTCCAAATATATAACTTATGGCTTTGATTATATCATAAATATTATAAAACAAAAAGCTGAGAGCCTTGATTGATATAAGATATAGCTTTAATAGTTCTTGTCAAAGTTCTTTCTTTTCTTGCTATACATATCTAATTCTCCTTTACTGAAAATTAGATTGTCAACAATCTTGATTGCTAGCTTGATTAAATTGTAGCAAGAAAAAAGCACATTTTATCAGAATGTGCAAATAAACTTAATTAAACTTAAAAAAGTGCAAAAAAGTGCAAATTTCATTTTCCTATTATTATTTATAAACTAAAAAAGCAAACCGATTTATATCGGTTTGCTTTAAATTGTTATTAGTCTGCTGTCCATCTAGCCTCAAAGTCAGTAGTTTCCATTTTTAATCCTTGATTCAATTTTTGTGATATTTCACTACCTCCTTCAATAAACTTCATGGCACTCATCTGATTTCTAACAGCTTCTCGAATATTTTTTAATGATGCTTTTGCTTTAATCCAATTCTGAGGGCTAAATATTTTCCCACTTTCAATTGTTTCTGCAGAAGCATTTTCAAATGCCATATTCAAACTATTTCCGGACATTTCAATAATTTTATCAAGCAAATCGTTTTGTTTTAATAATTCCAGTGCTTTTGCTGGATTTGGGACAGATTCAGGCATTCGATTAATTTCACAGAAGTAAACAGAAATTGCATAGAATTGATGATATGGAGCATATGCTTTCATAGCTAACAAGGTTGGATTTAAATTCATTGGATTCTCTGAATTCCATTTATCAATAACTGCTTTATACAATTCATTTAGTGCTTGCATTTTTTCAGGTGAATAATCTTTATAAAACAATTGATTGAAATACTTATCGAATATTTTTGTTTCACTATAAGAAATAGTAGGCCTTTGTGAATGCCATGCAATTAGTAGTTTTCCCAAATCGGTTAAATTAATTATATGATTTGTATTATATTTAGCCGTGTTAACATTTTCTCCTCTTTTGGTTATAAAATAACCATCAGTATATTTTTGTTCATAAGCCTTTTTCATTGATAAAACTGCTTTATCATTGCTTCTTAAATCTCTTGCTTTGACAGCACTTTGAGAGTTTGTAGAAATACTAATATTATCTGCTTTTTCTGAATTATCAATTTCATAGAATCTAAACATTATATATCCACCATCAGAATTCTTAACAGATTCACTACATGCATAAATTGTACTTAATGATTGACATCCATTAACTACGTTTAATTCTTTAGTACTTAATGTATCGCCTTCCAATATTATTTTGGAGCAAATTGCTGTAATCCCATTATGTAACAAAAAGAAATCTTGTGGATTGTTTTTTAATGTTCTAGCTATTCCTTTATTGACTTTATTACTTGTCCCTAATGACTGTCTAACATTTTTTCTAAAGAGACTTCCATCATGAATTCCTGGAATTTTGATGCATTCTTTTAAAGGTATAGCTGCAATAACTGCTTTTGTACCATCTAGATCTATTTCTATACATTTGTCCCTATCAACATGGAAGTCAAAATTAATATACGGTCTATTTCTATTAAGAGCTTCATCATATTTAAATTGTAATGTTTCTTTATCTACCAAATAAATATTAGCACTTAAAGATTCATCTTCATTAAGTTGTTTTTGAAAAGCTATAAAGTCATTATGAGCTGATTCTGTTAATTTCGAAGTAGTAACAAGTTCAAAGCAAATAGAATAATCATCTTCTAACGCTCTAGCAATTTCATTTATTTTTACTTTTAATTTTTCATTTGCATTTTCTTGCAAATTTTGCAAGTCTTTAATTTGTATCCATGAAGATAGAACTTCTCTCAAAGGTTCGGCATCTACACTATCTCCAGAATAGAATTTTCCTTGTATAATATAAATAATAGCGTCTTGGTTATCTATATATACTGCATCAATTTGCTTGTCACCCGCTCCATCTGTAATGCAGTCCTTAGTTTCAACAATATCTAAGTTATGTATATTTCTTAAATACCATGCAACAAACCTTTGTCCATCGTTTGGATAATTATCCTTATAGTAATCCTCTGTAACTGCCTCATTTATTTTAACTCTAATATCTTCTTCCATAAATATTCCCTCTCTTTTATAAATCACAATTTATCT
>OCVV011246051.1_pt1 | contig 10602 bp, 7 predicted proteins | sample 1539721 | NCBI WGS metagenome assembly OCVV01 (sample SAMN02144230, study PRJEB22623) | gut metagenome | biome: sheep rumen | host: Ovis aries | place: New Zealand
GTTCGGCGTGCTGCTTTTCATCGGCGGCAAGATGCTGCTGGACGGTTTCCGGGAGGAAGAGAAGAAATCCTTCGACCCGCGGAGTCTCAAGACGCAGGTTGTCTTCGCCGTCGCGACCAGCATCGACGCCCTCGCTATCGGCATCACGTTCGCCTGTACGGGATACGCGACCCTTGGATCCCTGACCTGGCCTTTAGTCGCCATCGGTGCCGTCTCTTTCCTGGGCAGTCTGCTGGGATTCGCCCTGGCATTCCGCTACGGCGAGAAGGTCACGCGGCGTTTCAAGCCGGAGATTCTCGGCGGCCTGATCCTGATCGCCATCGGCGTCAAAATTTTAATTGAACATTTAACTGCCTGAATATGAAAAAGATTTGCATCCTGGCCCTTCTGACGGCCCTGACCCTGACCGCGGCTGCGGCGACAAAAAGCGACGCCCCTGTCGGCAAGCGCACCGATGCGATCGCATCCTGGGACGGCTCGGTCTGGCTTTCCGCCGCCGATGCGCCTGTCATTACGACGAAAGTGACCGCCAAGGAGTGCCTCGCGGCCGACGGCGCCAGCTGGTTTGTCTCCACGGTGACCAATGAGAAGGCGGTGGTCTCCGCTAAATGGATGACGGCCGGCCTGGGCGTGTACGACCTGTACGTAAACGGTAAACTTGTCGGCGAGGAAATCCTCAAGCCCGGCTTCACCCACTACGCCAAGACCAAGCGCTCGTTTACCTACGACGTGACGGACGCTTTCGTCAAAAAAGCCGGGGCGAAGAACGTCCTTTCCGCCCAGGTGACGCCCGGCTGGTGGGCTGACAAGATCATTACGCCCAATCAGGTCGGGATGATCGGGAAGAAATGCGCTTTCCGCGGCGTGCTGGAACTGACGTATGCCGACGGTTCCGTGAAGCGCTTCGGCACCGACACGGCCTCCTGGAAGGCCGGGATCGCCGGTCCGGTGACGCACGCGGCCATTTTCGACGGAGAATATTACGACGCCCGGATCAAGCCCGGTTACGCCACGCCCGAGAAACTGGGCACGCCGGAAGTGAATACCGAGTTCAACGGGGAGATCCTCCCCTCGGAGGGTGCCGAGGTTTATCTCCGCAAGGATCTGACGCTGAGGCCGGTGAAAACATATGTCTGGAAAGGCGTCGACGGAGCGGGGGAGGAAACTTATGGCAAGGTGCATATCCTCAGGGAATACAAGGCCGGTGCGCCCATTACCCTGAAAGAAGGGGAGACGCTGGTCGTGGATTTCGGCCAGAATTGCGCCGGCGTGCCTTCCTTTACCTTCAAATCCAAGGCGGGGACGGTCCTGACCTGTCTCCCTGCGGAAATTCTCAATGACGGAAACGGCGCCAAGAGCCGCGGAATGGACGGCCCGGAGGGAAGTTGCCACCGGACCAATCTCCGTGCCCACGAGAATTCTTTCGTGATGCAGTATACCTTCGGCAGCGGCAGCCCCGTGACCTATCATCCCCGCTGCACGTTCTTCGGCTACCGGTATATTTCCGTCACCGCGACGGCGCCTGTGACCATTCTCTCCGTCGCATCCATTCCCGTTACCTCCATCGCGGAGTCGCTGGAAACGGGTACTCTCAAGACGGGGAATGATTTGATCAACAAGCTGATCTCCAATACGGTATGGGGGCAGCTGTCCAATTATCTCTCTGTCCCGACCGACTGCCCGCAGCGCAACGAACGCCTCGGCTGGACGGCTGATACACAAGTGTTTACCGAGACGGGAGCTTTCTTTGCCGACACCCGTTCCTTCTTCCATAAATGGATGCGGGATGTGCGGGACAGCCAGTCCAAGACGGGCTCTTTCCCCGGCGTATGCCCCGATGCCCAGTACGGTCGCAGCCAGATGCGGCTCGGATGGTCGGATGCCGCCGTCATCGTGCCCTGGACGGTGTGGAAGCATTTTGCCGACAAGCAGATCATCGAGGAGAACTGGGATGCGATGGAGCGTTACATCGCGCACGTCAGCGAGACCAAGTTCGCCTATGCCGCCATCAAGGATGAGTGCGGCAACGGCCAGTATGCCGACTGGCTCAGTTACGAACCGCTGGAGAGCGCGGGCCACAGTGCTCAGTACAGGGATGCGAAGGGGAAATGGCAGCCGCTTCCCGAGACGATTCAGTATTGGAATTATCTGGGTGCCTGCTACTGGCTGATGGATGCCCGGATGATGGTGGATATGGCGGAGGCGACGGGCCGCGACGGCTGGAAGTATGCCTGTATGGCCGATGAAGTGAGGGCTTATATCCGCGGTTCGTTCTTCGGCCGGGACGGGAAGTTCCGCACCGACATCCTCAATACGATGCAGACCCCTGCGCTCTTTGCCCTGAAGCTCGGTCTGGTGGAAGGAGATGCGAAGGATGCCATGATCGCCCGGCTGCGGCAGAATTTCGCCGATCACGGCGGATGCCTCCAGACCGGCTTCCTCGGCACTTCCATCCTGATGCAGACCCTCACGGAGAACGGCATGGCCGACATCGCCTGGGATCTCCTCTTCCAGCGGAAGAATCCGAGCTGGCTCTATTCCGTCGATAACGGCGCCACCACCATCTGGGAGCGCTGGAACAGCTATACCATCGAGAAAGGTATGGGCCCGAAGGGAATGAACAGCTTCAACCACTACGCCTACGGCTGTGTCTGCGAGTGGATTTGGGAAACGGCCGCCGGCATCGCTTCCGATCCGGCCGAACCGGGCTTCAAGCATATCCTGATGGCTCCGATTCCCGACAAGCGGCTGGGTTCCATCGACGCTTCCTACCGCTCTGCGGCCGGGCTGATCAAGAGCGCCTGGCACTATGAGGGCGACACCTGGGTCTGGACCTTCGAGATTCCCGCAGGCGCCACCGCTTCCGTCACCCTCCCCGGCGAGACGGAGGCGAAGACCTATGGCCCCGGAACCTATACCCTCCGCAAATAAGAAAGTAATATGAGAAGATTCAGCGTGATTGTAGCCCTGCTGGTGGCCGTCGGTCCCTGGGCCGTGCAGGCGCAGGAGAAGAGTCAGGCCGCCCTGGAAATGCTCCGGGAGAATCCCAACCGCGCAGGTGTGAACGTACATATTTACGAGTTCATAGACGAAGTGGATACGCCGGCCCCGAAGGGGTATAAGACGGTTTACCTGGCGCATTACGCCCGTCACGGGGCCAGGAACGAGACCCGGCCGTACCGGTATGAGTATGTGGAAAAATACCTCTCCCGGGCCGACAGCGCAGGGATTCTCAACGAAGGCGGAAAGTATCTGCTGGAGAAGACCCGCGAGGTCCTGGCGGAGAATGAGGGCGTCGGCGGTCATTTGACCCGGCGGGGCGAATACGAGCACCGCGAGATCGCCCGGCGGCTGTACAAACGCTACAAGCCCGTGTTCAAGAAAGGCAGCAAGTATGTGCGCATCGAGAGTACGACCGTCCCGAGGACCCTGGTGAGCATGGCCTGCTGTATGAGCGAGCTGTCCAAGCTGCAGAAAGACCTGCACTTTACGGTGGACACGGGCGAGAAATATATGCAGCTTCTCAACAACTCCAGTTCCAAAGAGGCCAAAGAGGCTTCTTTCAAGCTGCTGGACTCCCTCACGAAGAATACCTCGAACGACAATGAGGCCATCTATACGACTCTGTTCAGCGATCCCGTGAAGGCGAAGACCATCGTCACGGATCCGGACAAGTTCCAGAAATACATCTTCTATACGGCCCGTGTGGCGGAGGCCGCAGGCGTCTGCAACGACCTCTGGAGATTCCTCCCGGAGGATGTCATCTACCGCTGGTGGGACTGGATCAACCGGGAGCTCTATATCCGCCAGGGCAACAGCGTCGAGTTCGGCGACGACCGGATGAAGCGGACGGAGCCGCTGGTCCGGGAGATCGTGAACCACGCCGACGAGGCCCTTTCAGACGGCAAGGTGGCGGCCGATATGTATTTCGGGCACGATTATCCGGTGATGGCGCTGCTGGGCTATTTCCGCCTGGAAGGCGCCGGCGACCGGCTGACCTTCGACGAGATTCCCTACAAATACTGCAATCCGCGTTATGTTATGCTGGGTATGAACATCCAGTGGGTGTTCTGCCGCAATAAGAAGGGCGACGTTCTCTGCAAGATCGTCTATAACGGCGAAGAGCAGCGCATCCGCGGCCTCGATCCGGTCAGCGGGCCGTGGTACGGCTGGTCCGATATCAAGGCATTTCTCAATATCAAATAAATTCAGTAATTTTGCAGGCTATACTGAAAAAGACTTATGTACAGAACACACACTTGCGGAGAACTCCGCATTGAGAACAAAGGAGAGAAGGTAACGCTGGCCGGTTGGGTGCAGAAAGCCCGCAAACTCGGCGGAATGACATTTATTGACCTCAGGGACCGTTACGGCATTACGCAGCTGGTGGTTGAGGCGGACGCTCCGGAGGAGCTGGTGGAGAAAGCCACTTCGCTCGGACGTGAATTCGTGATCCAGGTGACCGGAGAGGTCGTCGAGCGGCAGAGCAAGAACCCGAAGATGCCTACGGGCGACATCGAGATCAAGCTCAGCGGCATCACGGTTCTCAACAAGGCCGTCATCCCCCCGTTCACGATCGAGGACGAGACCGACGGCGGAGAGGACATCCGTGCGAAGTACCGCTATCTGGACCTCCGTCGCGGCCCGCTCAAGAGGGCGCTCGAACTGCGTCACAGGATTGCGCACGAGGTTCGCAATTATTTGGATTCCAAGAATTTCCTTGAGATCGAGACCCCGTACCTCATCAAGTCCACACCGGAGGGCGCCCGTGACTTCGTCGTCCCTTCCCGGATGAACCCCGGACAGTTCTACGCCCTTCCGCAGAGCCCCCAGACCTTCAAGCAGCTGCTGATGGTGGCCGGCTATGACCGCTACTTCCAGATTGTCCGCTGTTTCCGCGACGAGGACCTGCGCGCCGACCGTCAGCCGGAGTTCACGCAGATCGACTGCGAGATGAGTTTCGTGGAGCAGGAGGACGTGCTCGAGACTTTCGAGGGGATGATGCGGACCTTGTTCAAGAACGTGCTGGACGTGGACATCCAGAACCCGATTCCCCGGATGACCTGGTACGACGCGATGGACCGCTACGGCTCCGACAAGCCGGATATCCGCTTCGGGATGACGATCCACGAGATCACCACCCTCGTGCAGGGACACGGCTTCGGCGTATTTGACGGCGTGCCTTACATCGGCGCCATTGCCGTCGAAGGAATGGCCGGTGCCTCCCGCAAGGAGATCGACGCCCTCACCGAGTGGGTCAAGCGCCCGCAGGTCGGTGCCAAGGGCCTCGTCTATATCAAGTACAATGAAGACGGGACCTTCAAGTCTTCCGTCGATAAGTTCTACACGCCGGAAGACCTCAAGGTCATTGCCGATGCCGTCGAGGCCGGGAAGGGCGACCTGATCCTGGTGCTCTGCGGCGAGAAGCGCAAGACCCAGACCCAGCTCGGCGTCCTCCGCCTGGAGATGGGCGGCCGCCTGGGCAAGCGTGATCCGAAGGTCTTCGCTCCGCTCTGGATCGTGGACTTCCCGCTGCTGGAGTGGGATGACGAGACCCAGCGCTTCTATGCGATGCACCATCCCTTCACGGCACCAAAGCCGGAGCACGAGCAGTGGTTCTACAGCAACAAGAAAGAAGATCTGGAGCGCGTCTGCGCCAATGCGTACGACTTCGTGCTGAACGGCAACGAACTCGGCGGCGGCTCCATCCGGATTCATAATGCGGATATGCAGAAGCGGATGTTCGAGGTGCTCGGCATCGGGCCCGAGGAAGCCGAATACAAGTTCGGATTCATCATCAATGCCTTCAAGTTCGGCGCACCGCCCCACGGCGGCCTCGCCTTCGGCTTCGACCGCGTATGCGCCCTGTTCGGCGGCAGCGAGTCCATCCGGGACTACATTGCCTTCCCGAAGAACAACCAGGGCCGCGACGTGATGATCGACTCGCCGTCGGAAATCGATGACGCCCAGATGGATGAACTGCAGATCAGACTGGACCTGAAATCCGCTGAATAATGACCCTTCTCGGCATATTCTCCTTCCTGAAGCTCGGCATCGTGGATGTGCTGGACATCGTGATGGTCGCCTTGATCATCTTTCTGGTGTTCCGGTGGATCCGCGGGTCGTCCGCGATGAATATTTTCGTCGCGCTGATCCTCCTCCTCCTGGTCCAGGTGGTGGTGTCCGCGCTCGGGATGAAGATGATGTCGGCCATTATGAACACCCTCCTCGATGTGGGTGTGCTGGCGCTGCTGATCATATTCCAGCCGGAAATCCGGCACGGACTCAACCGCATCGGCAGCAATTCCGGCTTGTACAAGCGCGGAGAGCAGTTCATCAACCGGGTTCTCGGAGTCAAGGAGACCAAGATGGATTCTTCGGCCCTCAATGAGATCACGGAGGCCTGCCGGATGATGTCCCGGGACTACACCGGGGCGCTGATCGTGATTCCGCATACCAACTCGCTGGAATACATCCTCGAGACGGGCGACAAGATTGACGCGGCTGTGTCGCGGCGCTTGATCCGGAACCTGTTCTTCAAGAATTCTCCGCTGCACGACGGCGCGATGATCATCAGCGGCAACCGCATCGTGGCGGCCCGCTGCACCCTTCCGATCACCCAGCGGACCGACATTCCGGCCAATTACGGGATGCGGCACAAGGCGGCCATCGGCATCACGGAGGAAACGGATGCGGATGTAATCGTGGTGTCGGAGGAGACGGGAAGGATTTCGTTCGTGCACGGCGGCAACATCGAGACCATCGGCAATATCAACGAGCTCAAGTTGCGCCTGGGTGCTTCCGAGGCCGATAAAGACAAGGGAGGTGCCGCATAGTGGATTTCGTGCGGACAGAGGCAAAACTGGGTTTTGACCGGGTCCGGAAGCTGATTTCCGACCGGTGCAGCACGGAATATGCCGTCCGGCGTGTGGAAGAGGAAACTTTCTCGACGGACCCGGCGGAGATCTCGCGGCGGCTGGTCCTGACCGATGAGATGCGTCTCATCGCGATGTTTGAGGACACCTTCCCGACTTCCGGCTATATCGACTGCCTGGGGTTTCTGGCTCCGCTGGAGAAATCCGGCTCGCTGGATGTACTCTCGCTCGGGAAGCTCGGCACGATGCTCGGCACGCTCCGGCGTCTGATTCATTTCTTCTCCGGCATCAAGGACGGGGTTTACCCCAATCTCAAACGGATGGTCGCTCCGGTGAATTCGTTCCCGGAGGTGAGCCGGCGGATCGATCTGATCCTGGACCGGCACGGCGCCGTGAAAGACACCGCCTCGGATGAGCTGTATGCGATCCGGAAGGAGATTCTGGAGAAGGAGACGTCGGTCTCGAAGCGGATGCAGGCGATCCTGCGGAAGGCGCAGCAGGACGGGCTGGCGGACGCCGACGCGTCGGTCGTCATCCGCGACGGCAAGATGCTGCTTCCCCTGCACTCATCCCACAAACGGGCGCTTCCGGGCTTTGTCTATGACGAGTCGGCCACCGGCAAGACGACGTTCGTCGAACCGGCGGAGATCGTCGAGATTACCAATGCCATCAGCGAACTGCGATTCGCGGAAACGCGTGAAATTGCGCGGATCCTGTATGAATTCTCCGAATTCGTCCGGCCGTACGTGCCGGACCTGATGCAGGCGGCCTCGCTGCTGGGAGAGATCGATTTCATCCTCGCCAAGGCGCAGGTGGCTCTCGACTTCCGGGCGGGTATGCCCGTCATTTCGGACATCGGCGAGATGAGCCTCCGCAAGGCGCGTCATCCGCTGCTGGAAAAAGCGCTGTCGAAGGAAGGGAAAGAGATCGTTCCGCTGACCGTCACACTGACGCCGCAGAAGCACATTCTCCTGATTTCCGGCCCCAATGCGGGCGGCAAGTCGGTGTGTCTCAAGACCGCCGGCCTGTTGCAGTATATGTTCCAGTGGGGGATGCTGATTCCGACCTCGGAGAGTTCGGAGCTGCGGGTCTTCCGCTCTATGATGGTTTCCATCGGAGACGACCAGTCGATCGACAACGACCTCAGCACCTATTCGTCCTTCCTCTCGGATATGAAGGATATGCTCTCGGAGGCGGACGGAGATTCACTGGTGCTGATCGATGAATTCGGCTCCGGTACCGATCCGGCCGCGGGCGGCGCCATCGCCGAGGCGATCCTCGGCGAACTCGACCGGCGGGGCGTGTACGGGGTCATCACGACGCATTACAGCAATCTAAAACTCTATGCGGCCGGGGGAGAGACGGGCGTTGTCAACGGGGCGATGCTCTTCGATGCCGCCCGGATTACGCCGCTCTTCCAGCTGGAAATTGGTCTGCCCGGCAATTCTTTCGCCTTCGAACTGGCCCGCAAGATGGGGCTCCCCGAGGCGGTCGTGAAGGATGCGGAGGAGCGGGCCGGCAAGGATTTCGTGGATATCGAGCGCAATCTCCGCAAGATTGCCCGCAGCCGTCGCGCCATCGACGAACGCCTGCAGAAGATCAAGGCGACCGACAAGACCCTGGACAGCATTACGGACAAATACCAGAAGGAACTCCAGGACATCAAGAAGACCCGCAAGGATATCCTCGAGGAGGCGCACCGGCAGGCGGAAGATATCATCAAGGGTGCCAACCGCCAGGTGGAGCATACCATCCGGACCATCCGGGAAGCCGGGGCGGAGAAGGAAGCGACCAAGGATGCACGGGCCCAGCTGCAGGGGTTCCTCGGAGCGCTGGAGCAGAAGAAGGAGGCCGAAGAGAAGACCCGCGAGGACTATATCGAGAAAAAACTCCGCAGCGTAGAGCAGCGGCAGGCGCGGTCCAGGGCCCGCAAAGGGGCTCCGGCGGAGGATGCCGAGAAGGCGAAACTCGAGGCCTTCCGGAGCGCTCCGCTCAAGGTCGGGGAGAAAGTCCGCCTCAAGGAAGGCGGAATGGTCGGCGAGGTGAGCAAGGTCTCCACGAAGGCGGTCACCGTCATCGTCGGCAATATTACGACCAAACTGCCCCACGGCCGCGTGGAACGGGTGACTTCCAACGAATACAAGGCGGCGATGAAGGCCGTGGCGGCCGCGCGGCCGTCGGTTCGTCAGGTGGATCCCGAACTGGAACGCCGCCGGCTTGCCTTCCGTCCGGAGCTGGATGTCCGGGGGCAGCGGGTCGGTGAGGCGCTTGAGAATGTGATGCGCTTTGTGGACGATGCCATTATGCTCAATATGAATTCAGTCCGGATCCTGCACGGAAAAGGCACCGGGGCGCTTAGGGAAGAGATCCAAAAATACGTGCGGACGGTGCCGGGGGTGGAATCCGCTGCGGATGAGCAGATTCAGCTCGGCGGATCGGGAGTGACGGTTGTGAAATTCGGATAGGATGATTATCTTTGCTTAACGAAACAAACGATGAAAAACTCAGGTAATATTGAAAGGGGAAGAAAAGGGGAGGATGCGGCCTGTGCGTACCTCGAGTCGCTCGGGCACCGGATACTGGAAAGGAACTGGCGGAGCGGTCATCTGGAGATTGACATTATTTCCGAGACTTCCGATGCGGTCCATTTCGTTGAGGTCAAGGCGCGGACGCTCCCGTATCAGGCCCCTCCCGAGGAACAGGTCGGCCCGGTGAAACAGCGCAGGATTACCGCAGCGGCCCTCGGGTATCTGCACCGGCGGCAGGGATTCGGGAAAGAGGTGTTTTTTGATGTCGTTTCGGTGATTTTTTCCGGGACGGGAACGGAAGTTGAATATTTCCCGCAAGCGTGGATACCGCTTTATGTATAGAAGACCACATACACTATAATGAACACCAAACACTTTTGTGTGATTATGGCCGGCGGGAACAAACCTTTCCTCAGGCCGACTTATGAAAGATTTCTGAATATCGTTCCTCCGGAGAACATCCTGGTCGTGACGCTCGAGAAGTATCGCAGCGCAGCGATGACCGCTATCCCCGAACTCCCGGCGGAGAACCTGCTGCTGGAGCCCTACCGGCGGGGAACGGCACCCTGTATGGCCTATGCCGCCTTCGAGGTCAGGCGTCGCTGTCCGGATGCCGTCATTATCGCAACGCCTTCTGACCACGAGATCCAGGACGAGGCGCTTTTTGTCCGCACGCTGGAGGATGCGCTCGCCTATGTCGAACAGCACGACGTATTGATGACCATCGGCGTCGTCCCGACGACGCCGGATGCCAATTTCGGCTATGTCCAGGTACGGGAAGGGAAGGCCGCCTGGAAGACCCGCCGTCCGATGCAGGTGAAGACCTTTACCGAGAAGCCGTCGCCGGATCTGGCGAAGGTGTTCATCGATACCGGAGAGTTCTTCTGGAATACGGGAATTTATATCTGGAAGGTCCGTACGATCTGCGAAGAGATGGGATTCTACCTGCCCGAGATGATGGAAATGTTCTCCGGCTGGGAGACCCGTCTGCACGATCCCGATTTCATCCACCGCGCCTATGCCGAATGCCCCCGCATCAGCCTGGACTACGGCATTATGGAGCGCACCGGCCGCGCCTGGCTCTATCCCGCCCTCTTCGACTGGCGCGACCGCGGCCGCGGCTAAGGGCCTTTTGTGCTCGGTCCCCTTCCTGTCGTCGGGGCTACCGTAAAAAAGTGAAGAACGCCTGCCGGCGGTCT
>OCVV011090727.1_pt1 | contig 10597 bp, 5 predicted proteins | sample 1539721 | NCBI WGS metagenome assembly OCVV01 (sample SAMN02144230, study PRJEB22623) | gut metagenome | biome: sheep rumen | host: Ovis aries | place: New Zealand
TCAATTTAGAATTGGTGTTGCTCGTATGGAAAGAGTTATTCGTGAAAGAATGACTACTCAAGATATGGATGAAGTTACACCTAAAACATTGATTAATATAAGACCTATTACTGCTGCAATGAAAGAATTCTTTGGTTCATCTCAATTATCTCAATTCATGGATCAAACTAACCCAATTGCAGAGTTAACTAATAAGAGACGTTTATCAGCTTTAGGACCAGGTGGATTATCTCGTGATAGAGCTGGAACTGAAGTACGTGATGTTAACGTATCTCACTATGGAAGAATTTGTCCAATTGAATCTCCAGAAGGACAAAACATTGGACTTATTACATCCCTTGCAAGTTATGCAAAAATAGATGAATATGGATTTATTATGACTCCATATCGTAAAGTAGAAAATAAAAAATTAACAGATCAAATAGATTATTTAACAGCAGATGAGGAAGAGGAATTAATTATATCTCTTGCTACAAATGAACTTAATGATAATGATGAAATGATTGAGGAACAAGTTCCTGCAAGATATAGAGGAGAAAATATTTTAGTTAAACCAGAACAAGTTGATTATGTAGATGTATCTCCTCAACAAGTAGTTGCAGTTACTACAAGTTGTATTCCATTCCTTGAACATGACGATGCAACTCGTGCATTGATGGGAGCTAACATGCAACGTCAATCTGTACCATTATTAAAAGCTGAAGCACCATTTGTTGGAACAGGTGTAGAATATATTGCAGCAAAAGACAGTGGAGCAGTAGTAGTTGCTAAAGCTGATGGTGTTGTTGAATATGTTGATGCTCGTAAGATTGTTATTAAAACTAAGGGTGGAAAAGACGAGTATTATTTAGCTAATTTCGAATTTTCAAATGCTGGTACATGCCAACATCAAAGACCTATTGTTAAAGTGGGAGATAAGATTAAAGCTGGACATGTAATAGCTGATGGACCATCAACAGATCAAGGAGAATTAGCTTTAGGTAAGAACGTGGTTGTTGCATTCATGACATTTAATGGATATAACTACGAAGATGCTGTTATCTTAAATGAAAATTTAGTTAAAGATGATGTTTATACTGGAATTCACTTAGAAGACTTTGAAATGCAATGTCGTGAAACTAAGTTAGGACCAGAAGAAATTACAAGAGATATTCCAAATGTTAGTGATGAAGCACGTAAAAATCTAGACGAAGATGGTGTAGTTATAGTTGGAACTGAAGTAAAAGAAGGAGATATTCTTGTTGGTAAAGTTACACCAAAAGGAATGGCTGAACTTACTTCTGAAGAAAAATTATTACATGCAATCTTCGGAGAAAAAACTAGAGAAGTTCGTGATACATCGTTAAGAGTTCCACATGGTGGAGATGGTATTGTTCACGATGTTAAGATATTTACTCGTAAGGATAATGATAATTTACCTGCTGGAGTATCTAAAGTAATTCGTGTATATATAGCACAAAAGAGAAAAATTCAAGTTGGAGACAAAATGAGTGGACGTCATGGTAATAAAGGTGTTATTTCACTAATTCTTCCACAAGAAGATATGCCATATCTACCAGACGGTACTCCAGTTGATATTATGTTAAATCCACAAGGTGTACCTTCTCGTATGAACCTTGGGCAAGTACTTGAAATGCATCTTGGAATGGCAGCTAAGAAACTTAATGTTCATGTTGCTACACCAGTATTTGATGGTGCTAAAACTGAAGATATAGCTGAAATGATGAAAGAAGCCGGAATGGATGAAGATGGAAAAACTGTTCTATATGATGGTAGAACAGGAGAACCATTTGATAATAGAATCTGTGTTGGAGTTATGTACATGATTAAACTACATCACATGGTTGATGATAAGTTACATGCTCGTTCAACAGGACCTTACTCATTAGTTACTCAACAACCTCTTGGAGGTAAAGCTCAAATGGGTGGTCAAAGATTTGGAGAAATGGAAGTTTGGGCTCTAGAAGGATATGGAGCAAGTCATGTATTACAAGAAATCTTAACGGTTAAATCTGATGATGTTCTTGGACGTGTTAAAGTATATGAAGCTCTTGTTAAAGGAGAAAATTTCGAAATTACAGGTATTCCAGAATCATTTAGAGTACTAATGAAAGAGTTACAAGCTCTTGGATTAAACTTAAGTATTATTGATGATGAAGGAAAAGAACATCAATTAAAAGAAATAGAAGATGAAGAATATAAAGATGATATTGATACAAATATCGATGATATAGAACTTCCTGCAAAGAAAATTGAAACAGTAGAAGAACCAAATGATGATTATCAAGAAGATGAAGATGATGAATTTGACGATGATGATGATTTGGATTCGATAGAAGATGATGAATTTGATGCAGAGGAAGAAAGCAAGTTTGAATCAAGTCTTGAGAAAGGAGATGAATAATAATGATAGCAGTTAATTCATTTGAAGGATTAAAAATTGGTATCGCATCTCCAGAAATGATTCGTAGTTGGTCATATGGTGAAGTTAAAAAACCTGAAACAATAAATTATAGAACATTAAAACCAGAAAGAGATGGATTATTCTGTGAAAGAATATTTGGACCAACTAAAGATTTTGAATGTTCTTGTGGTAAATATAAAAGAATTAGATATAAAAATATAGTATGTGATAGATGTGGAGTTGAAGTAACTTGTTCTAAAGTTAGACGTGAAAGAATGGGACATATTGAACTTGCAACTCCTGTATCTCATATTTGGTATTTTAAAGGTGTTCCATCTCGTATGGGGCTTGTACTTGATATGAGTCCAAGAGATTTGGAAGAAGTATTATACTTTGTTAGTTATATAGTTATTGACAAAGGAGCTACACCGTTAGAAAATAAACAAACTTTATCTGAAAAAGAATATCGTCAATATTATGAAAAATATGGAAATACATTTAAAGTAGGAATGGGTGCAGAAGCAATTAAAGAGTTACTTAAACAAGTAGATCTTAAAAAGGAAATTGATCAAATTTCTGAAGAATTACAAAATGCCCAAGGTCAAAAGAAAGTTAGATTAGTTAAAAGATTAGATGCATTAAATGCATTCTATGAATCTAATCAAAGACCTGAATGGATGATTTTAGATGTTATTCCAGTTATTCCACCTGAATTAAGACCAATGATTCAATTAGATGGTGGAAGATTTGCTACATCTGATTTAAATGATTTATATAGAAGAGTTATTAATCGTAATAATCGTTTGAAAAAACTTATTGCATTAAACGCTCCAGGTATAATTATTCAAAATGAAAAGCGTATGTTACAAGAAGCAGTTGACGCATTATTTGACAATGGAAGACGTGGAAGAAGCATTACTGGTGCTGGAAATCGTGTTCTTAAGTCACTTTCTAGTATGTTAAAAGGTAAACAAGGGCGTTTCCGTCAAAACCTATTAGGAAAACGTGTTGACTACTCTGGACGTAGTGTTATTGTTGTTGGACCAAGTCTAAAAATGTATCAATGTGGTATTCCAAAAGAAATGGCAATTGAATTATTTAAACCACATGTTATTCATGGACTTGTTGAAAAAGATATAGCTCACAATATTAAAGCAGCTAAGAGACTTATTGATAATAGAGATCCTCAAGTATGGGATATAGTTGAAGAAGTAATTAAAGAGCATCCAGTTTTATTAAACCGTGCTCCTACATTACATAGATTAGGAATTCAAGCATTTGAACCAGTATTAATTGGTGGTAAAGCTATTAGACTTCACCCATTAGTATGTCCTGCATTTAATGCAGACTTCGATGGAGACCAAATGGCTGTACACGTACCATTATCAACTGAAGCTCAAACTGAAGCAAGACTTCTTATGTTAGGATCTAATAATATCTTAAGTCCAAAAGATGGTAGTCCAATTGTTACTCCATCTCAAGACATGGTATTAGGAAACTATTACATAACTATGGAAAAAGCTGGAGAAGAGGGAGAAGGAAGAATATTCAAGAATCCTGATGAAGTGTTAATGGCATATGAAAGAAGAGAAATTACTCTTCATACAAGAATTGCACTTCCAGCTAGTTCATTTAAACATAAAATATTTATTGATGAACAAAAAGATAAATATTTAGTTACTACTTGTGGAAAAATTAAATTTAATGAAATATTACCTGATTCATTTGCATATATTAATGAACCAACAATGGATAATATTCAAAATATTACTCCACAAAAATATTTCTTAAATAAGGGAGATAATATTCCTGAAAAGATTAAAGAAATGCCTATAGTAAAACCATTCGCTAAAGGTACATTAGAGAAGATAATTGCACAAGTATTTAAAAGATATAAAACAACTGAAACTTCTATAATGCTAGATAAATTAAAAGATTTAGGATTTAAAGAATCTACTATTGCTGGAGTTACAATTTCAATTTCAGATGTCGTAACAAGTGATAAGAAAAATGAAATTATAGAAGAATCTAATAAATTAGTAGAAAAGATTAATAAACAATATAATCGTGGATTAATAACTGAAGAAGAAAGATTTGAAAAAGTTATTTCTACATGGGATGCAGCTAAAACTCAAGTACAAAAAGAACTTGAAATTAAAGCTGATCAAGATGAAGATAACCCAATCTTCATGATGATGCATTCTAAAGCTCGTGGATCAATTGCTCAATTTACACAAGTTGCTGGAATGCGTGGAACAATGGCGAAACCAGATGGTACACCAGTTGAAATTCCTATTACATCAAACTTCCGTGAAGGATTATCAGTATCTGAATTCTTCTTATCAACACATGGTGCTCGTAAAGGATCAGCTGATACTGCATTAAAAACAGCTGACTCTGGATACTTAACAAGACGTTTAGTTGATGTATCTCAAAACATTATTGTTCGTGAAGAAGATTGTGGAACTGAAAATGGTGTAGTTGTTCGTGATTTCGTTAACGATAAAACAGGAGAAGTTATTGAAAAACTATATGACCGTATAGTAGGAAGATATTGTAATAAGAAAGTAATAAATCCTGAAACTAAACAAGTTATTTGTGAAAAATTAGATTATATTACTGAATCTTTAGCTGATAAGATTATCGATGCTGGAGTTACTGAAGTAGAAATTAGAACATGCTTGACTTGTAATACAGTTAATGGAGTATGTCAAAAATGTTATGGACGTAATTTAGCAACAGGTAATATAGCAGAAATTGGTGAAGCAGTAGGTGTTATGGCAGCTCAAGCAATTGGAGAACCAGGAACACAACTTACAATGCGTACATTCCACAATGGTGGAGTTGCAGGTGGAGAAGATATTACTCAAGGTTTACCTCGTGTTCAAGAATTGTTTGAAGCTCGTATACCAAAAGGAAAATCTACTATTGCTGAAATAGATGGAAAAGTTACTAAGATTGATGAAACTCATGGTAAATATAAAATTACTATTAAAAACGCCAATGAAACTAAAGAACATTCTACAAATTATGGAGTTAAATTAAGAGTAGAAGTTGGAAATGAAGTACACGCAGGAGATAAGTTAACTGAGGGAGCTATAAGTCCTAAAGAATTACTTGCTGTAACAGATCCATTAACTACTCAAGAATATATCTTAAAAGAAGTTCAAGGTGTATATCGTAGTCAAGGTGTTGATATTTCTGATAAACACGTTGAAATTATAGCTAGACGTATGATTTCTAAGATTAGAATAAGTACTTCTGGAGATACATTATTCTTACCAGGATTATTAGTTAATTATCGTGACTTCATTGAAGGAAATAAAGAAGTAATAATTAAAGGTAAGAAACCAGCTACAGGAGTTCCAGTATTACTTGGAATCACAAAGGCATCTCTAGGAACTGATTCCTTCCTTGCTGCAGCTTCATTCCAAGAAACTACAAGAATTCTTACTGAAGCATCAATTAAAGGTAAAACAGATAATCTAGAAGGATTAAAAGAAAATGTTATTATTGGTAAATTGATACCAGCAGGAACTGGAATTAAGAAATATAGAAATGTAGAATATGAACTTGCATCTCAATTTGTAGATGAAGAACCATTAGACAAATTAGAAGATGAATTTATGGAATAAAAGGTAAAAATATTTACCTTTTTTTCTTTTATATTGTATAATGAATACAAGGTGATGTTATGAAACTTAATAATAAAGGTTGGGGTATGATTCAATTCTTGATCTTTTTAGCTATATTTTTTCTTTTTATATTAATAGTTGGTTATGGTATGAGTCAGTTAAATTCAAGTTTTATAGCATAAAAAAAAGAAGTATTCTACTTCTTTTTTTGTTTTTGGTCTTTTAAAAGGTCTCTAATTTCTTCTAATAATTGAGTGTTTTCAGGTTTAATAGTTTCTGTAGCTTCTTCTTCTTTGTTCTTTCTAATTACTTTATTTATTACTTTAATAAAGATAAAGATACATAAAGCAATTACAAGGAAATCAAATACTGCTTGGATAAATAATCCGTAGTTAACTGTTAATGTACCAACAGTGAAACTTAATCCTTTGAAATTAATTCCTCCAAGAATAGCTCCTAGTAAATCAGTTAATATAGAAGTAAATGCTGTAACGATATTACTGAAGGCACCACCTATAATAACTCCAACTGCTAAGTCAAGAACATTTCCTCTTGAGATAAATTCTTTAAATTCACTTATTAGACCTTTAGATTTTTCTTTTAATTCCTTTTTTTCCATAAACTCACCTCTTGCCCAATATTATATCACAATTTTTCTTTTTTGTATTGACTTATAAATATCTTAATGATATATTATTCATGTTTGTTAAATGGGATTTTGCTATGCAAAATTTATATTTAATATATATTATGACACACCCGGAGGTGTGTAGAGAAAGGAGAACTTATTTTATATGACTACAATTAATCAATTAGTTAAAAAAGGTAGAGGTAATAAAGTTAGAAAACCAAAATCACCAGTTTTAAGATTTGGATTAAATAGTGTACAAAAGAAAAGAACAATACAAATTTCACCACAAAAACGTGGAGTATGTACTCGTGTTGGAACTATGACACCTAAGAAACCAAACTCAGCACTTCGTAAATATGCTCGTGTACGTTTAAGTAATGGTACAGAAGTAACTTGCTATATACCTGGAATTGGACATAACTTACAAGAACATAGTGTTGTTTTAATTCGTGGTGGACGTGTTAAGGACTTAATCGGAGTACGTTATCATATCATTCGTGGTACATTAGATACTGCTGGTGTTAAAGATAGAAAACAAGCTCGTAGTAAATATGGTGCTAAAAAACCAAAAAATTAAGATAAACATTTGATAATAAGAGAGGAGGATTAAATATGCGTAAAAGACGTGCAGTAAAAAGAGACGTTTTACCAGATCCAATATATAATTCAAAAGTTATAACTAAATTAGTTAATACAATTATGTTAGATGGTAAAAAAGGTGTTGCTCAAACTATTCTATATAAATCATTCGATATGATTAAAGAGAAAACTGGAAAAGATCCAATGGAAGTTTTCACTCAAGCTATGGAAAATATTACACCACAACTTGAAGTTAAATCTCGTAGAGTAGGTGGATCAAACTATCAAGTACCAATCGAAGTTACACCTGCTAGAGGACAAGCTTTAGCTCTTCGTTGGTTAGTACAATATTCAAGATCTAGAGGAGGTCATGGTATGGCTGAAAATCTAGCTAATGAATTAATAGATGCTTCAAACGGAACAGGTGGAGCAGTTAAAAAACGTGAAGATACACATAGAATGGCAGAAGCTAATAAAGCATTTGCTCACTATCGTTGGTAGAAAGGAGAGATAGTATATGGCACGTGATACATCTTTATTAAATACAAGAAATATTGGTATTATGGCTCATATCGATGCAGGTAAGACAACTTGTACTGAACGTATCTTATTCCTTACTCATAAAATTCATAAAATTGGTGAAACTCATGAAGGTGAGTCACAAATGGACTGGATGGAGCAAGAAAAAGAACGTGGAATTACAATTACATCAGCTGCAACTACTGCTTACTGGAAAGGATATCGTTATAACATTATCGATACTCCAGGTCACGTAGATTTCACAGTTGAAGTTAGTCGTAGTTTAAGAGTACTAGATGGAGCTATTGCATTGTTAGATGCTCAAGCTGGAGTTGAACCTCAAACAGAAACCGTTTGGAGACAAGCTACAGAATTTAAAGTACCTAGATTAATCTTTGCAAATAAGATGGATAAAATGGGGGCTAATTTTGAATATACATTAAAGACTATTGATTCTCGTCTTGGAGTTAATGCTAAACCAATTCAATGGCCAATCGGAGCTGAAAATGAATTCCATGGTGTTGTTGATTTAGTAACCAACAAGGCTTATGAATTTGATGGAACTGAACAAGAAGAAGCAACTGAGATTGAAATACCTGAAGATTTAAAAGCAATCGTTGAAGAAAAAAGAAACGATTTAATTGAAACAGTTTCTATGTTTGATGAAGAATTAATGAACAAATATCTAGAAGGACAAGAAGTTACAGCTGAAGAAATTAAAAAAGCTATAAGAAAAGGAACTCTAGATGTAGAATTCTTCCCAGTTATGTGTGGAACTGCTTTAGGAAATATGGGAATTAAACCATTACTAGATGCTATTATTGATTATTTACCATCACCACTTGATGTTGAATCAATTAAAGGAACTAATCCTAAAACAGGTGAAGAAGAAGATAGAAAACCTTCTGATGATCAACCATTTAGTTCTTTAGCATTTAAAGTTATGACAGATCCATTCGTTGGACGTTTAACTTTCTTCAGAGTTTATTCAGGACACTTAAGTAGTGGATCTTATGTATTAAATTCTACTAAAGATGCCAAAGAAAGAATTGGACGTATCTTATTAATGCATGCTAATGATCGTACTGAAATATCTGATGTATATACAGGAGATATAGCTGCTGCAGTAGGACTTAAAAATACTACTACTGGAGACACTTTATGTGACGAGAAGAAACCAGTTATTCTTGAATCTATGGAATTCCCAGAACCAGTTATTCAATTAGCTGTTGAACCTAAATCTAAAGCTGATCAAGATAAGATGGGTGTTGCTCTTCAAAAGCTTGCTGAAGAAGATCCAACATTTAGAGTATCAACAGATCATGAAACTGGACAAACAGTTATTGCTGGAATGGGTGAACTACACCTAGACGTATTAGTAGATAGAATGAGAAGAGAATTTGGAGTTGAAGCTAATATTGGTCAACCACAAGTTGCTTATCGTGAAACTATTAAACAAGCAGGAGACTGTGAAGGAAAATATATCAAACAATCTGGTGGACGTGGACAATATGGACATGTTTGGGTTAAATTTGAACCAAATCCAGGTAAAGGATATGAATTCGTTGATGAAGTTGTTGGTGGAGTTGTTCCAAGAGAATATATTCCAGTTGTAGATAAAGGATTACAAGATGCTATGGAAAGTGGAATCGTTGCTGGATATCCAATGATCGATATTAAAGCAACATTACATGATGGTTCTTACCATGAAGTAGACTCTAATGAAAACTCATTTAAGGTTGCTGCTAGTTATGCACTTAAAGAAGCTAAAAATAAATGTAATCCAGTATTACTTGAACCAATAATGAAAGTTGATGTTACTGTACCAGATGAATATTTTGGTAATGTAATGGGAGACTTAACTAGTAGAAGAGGAAAACCTCTTGGTCAAGAAAACGTTGGAAATGCTGTTAGACTTTCAGCTATGGTACCTTTAGCAGAAATGTTTGGATATGCTACTTCATTAAGAAGTAACAGCCAAGGAAGAGGAAACTTTATTATGACATTTGATCATTATGAAGAAGTTCCTAAGAATATTGCTGAAGATATTATTAAAAAAAGTGGAAATTAATATAAAATAAGTTTGCCTTTTATTTAAAATAAAATAGTTGATAATTATTCAATTATTAGATAAAATAAAGTAGTAATGAAAAAAGGAGGAAATAAAAATGGCAAAAGAAAAATTTAATAGAAGTAAACCACATGTTAACATTGGTACTATCGGACACGTAGACCATGGTAAAACAACATTAACTGCTGCTATTACTAAAAGATTAGCAGAAAAAGGTGGAGCTGAATTCGTTGATTATGCAAATATCGACAAAGCACCAGAAGAAAGAGAACGTGGAATTACAATTAACACTGCTCACGTTGAATATGAAACTGACAAACGTCACTATGCACACGTTGACTGTCCAGGACATGCTGACTATGTTAAAAACATGATCACTGGAGCTGCTCAAATGGATGGAGCTATCTTAGTTATTGCTGCTACAGATGGACCAATGCAACAAACTCGTGAACATATCTTATTATCTCGTCAAGTTGGAGTACCAAGAATGGTTGTATTCTTAAACAAATGTGACCAAGTTGATGATCCAGAAATGATCGAATTAGTTGAAGAAGAAGTTCGTGAATTATTAAACGAATACGGATACGAAGGAGACAAAACTCCAATCATCAAAGGATCTGCTCTTAAAGCTCTTGAAGGTGATGAAAAATATGTTCCAGCTATCGATGAATTAATGGATGCTGTAGATGAATGGATTCCAACTCCAGAACGTGATACTGACAAACCATTCTTAATGAGTATTGAAGATGTATTCACAA
>OCVV011145388.1_pt1 | contig 10594 bp, 14 predicted proteins | sample 1539721 | NCBI WGS metagenome assembly OCVV01 (sample SAMN02144230, study PRJEB22623) | gut metagenome | biome: sheep rumen | host: Ovis aries | place: New Zealand
TATTCTCTGAGGAAGTAAGTGAGGATATAAAGGCAGCCTGGGCGGAAGCACTGCACATTTATAAAACAGAGCATCCGCAGTTGATTTTACCGCGTGAGTTTGCGGAACAAGCCTCAGAATTACAGTCTGACGCGATGGAAGACGATGGAACGGAAGGGATGATACTTACCTGGATAAACCGCTATCGTGGAGACAAGGTATGTGCCATTCAGATTTGGCAAGAGGCACTTGGAGAGGACCGTAGACCGCAGAAATGGCAAGCCACAAATATTAACAATATTCTTTCAAAACTTCCGGACTGGGAGCGAGTAGCAACACCCATGAAATTCGATATTTATGGAAGTCAGAGAGGATTCCGGAGGAAGCTGTCTTCTACATTGTCGAAACCAGTACACACGAATTACGAGATGGATCGCGATGTGGAAGGAATGACGTTTAACTAGAAGAACTACATAACGAGAGACTGAAAAATAACAGTAGTTTGATTGTCGAATAGAAAACCCAGTAAATAAACAGGATTGGACTACTACTACTATTTCTACAATAGATATCGGAAAGACTAAATAAACGGATAAACGTGGGCATACGCAGATATATAAAGAAAATGTTTTGAGCATTGTAGCTGTAGTTTGTAGTAGTTACTTCCTGTTACGAAATATAAGGAGAAATAAAAATGATGAATCAAACTCAGATGTGGGAACTCAATAACAAGCTTGATACTGAAGTGATCACTAAGTATATGCCGAAGATCACGGAGGATCTCCACATGAATACTATGGACGCTGAACTGGATGTACTGCAACGGACGGTTGACTTTTTACGCGGAGTCGCGGAGAGCAGAAAAGCACACCTCAACAAGGTGAAATACTGGTGATGGGAGATTTAAAAATGATTGACGGAAAAATAGTAAGCGAGTATATGACGAAGATTCTCCAGGCACAGAGTGTTCCTTCCGTTACGCGGATTACATCGGATCTCTCTGATACAGTGGAGTTCCTCCGGAAGATTGCGGAGATCCGAAAGAAAGATATCGCAGATGCGAGAAAGGGATACTAATTAACAAATGAGAACCAATATTTTTGAACAGGTTAACAATTTAAAAAGGACGGTTAACAATGAGCAACAAAAACAGTAACTTCCCCGCAGCGGAGCTTAACCGGATAGACAAGGACTTTACTGTAGATACTATTCGAAAGCTCCGGAGAATCGCTCCTGTGGAACGGCCCAAGAGTAACGCGGAAGTACGAGAGCGCATTGATGAATATTTTTCATTCTGTGAGGCGGAGAAGATCCGTCCAGGAATCGAGGGACTCGCGCTTGCATTAGGTGTTACGCGTACAACGCTCTTTAACTGGACCCGTCAACAGGGATGCGATGCAGAACGAGCGCAGCTGATACAACAGGCGAAACAGTATATTATCACATTCCTTGAGATCGCGGGTAATACCGGAAATTTGAATCCTCCCTGTTGGATTTTCTCAATGAAGAATGTCGCGGGATGGACGGATCAGTTATCCATTGAGGCAGTGTCTACCAACAATGTCTCCTTACCGTCAGAAACGGTAGAACAGATTATTGAGAGACGGAAACTTGAACCCATGGAGCTTCCGGAAAAACCGGAGCTTGATTAATGGAGGTAAGTATATGCCACGTTACCGTAAGGGTATCCCTGAGATAGGTGTACCAAAAGACAAGGCAAAGGATTTTTTCACAAACAGTAAAGCTAAAAACAATAAATCCCAGAAACGGAGAAAAAATGGAGACGGCAAGAAGAAATAAACTGTATAGCACTCAACCAACAGTGTTTGATTTGGCGATAGTAGTGCGGGATAGCTATCACGAACAGTATGATGCTATCACTGCGGAGCGGGAAAAGGAAATGAGGTTCCTCGGCGATAACTACAGAGAAGGTTCAACGGTGCTACAGGCGGAGAAGGACCGGATTAATGCAACGTATACGGAAAAACTTACCGAGGCCCGAAACGGTGTAAGGGATGCAATGCGGGAACGCATACAGAATATTCGCGGACAGATGGAGAGCAGAGTAACACAGAGTAATAATGATCTGCTCACAAAGTTTAAGTTCCTGGATGAGATTCCCGTATCCGGATCTGAACTGTCATTGATTGCGTGTAAATATGGCGGGACACAGTATTTTTTTGATAGATTCCTTCGGGCCGTTGCCGAGAAAAACGGTATTGACCTGTCGGACGGTGAACGGTTCCCGCTTATGCAGGATTACAGCAAACAGTCTGAAGCTGTTAACGAGCTTGAAACGGAGATGGAAACCATGCTTTCCCGTTATGATGGTAACAATGATTATGCGGGGTTTGCTGCCTTGTCAGACCGTAAAGTTTACAGCCTGGAGCGCAAGTATGAAGGAACGGAGCGTAATAGCTACACAAACCGACAGTTAATCAACCGTTCTGTTTCCCTGATTCTTTCACAGACAGACGAGATGAAGAAAGGCTTTGCACTCCGCAACGCTCTTAAAAACGCCTCTGAGGCCGTCAGAGACGGTATCCTGGCACAGTTAAGCGGTAAGCTGTCGGACACTGCGCGAGGATACTCTACATACGCAGATGCGCTTGAAGCCTTTGAAAATGGAGAGGCGGATAAATACAGTAAAGCGGAGATCCTCGCGGAAAAAGTCCGGTCCCTGAGAACAACTGTCGGGGACAAGCAACCGGAACTGTTAACGGCAATGCTTGCGGAAGGAGCGGAAAATAAATACTTTATCAGCATGATCCAGGCGGACATTTCTGGTTCGGAGACACTCCGAAAGGCAGCGGAAGAGGTAAATACTGGAAAGGGAAGTACTGTCTATGATGTGCTTGAGGATAGTACACCGTCTGAAGTATGATACTTTCCACCGTTACGGAAACATGAGGACGGTTAATCCCGTCCTCTTTCCCTTATCTTGAATGTAACACAATAGATATTAAGTTACATTGTGAAAAGACTGGAAACCGTTGATTTTACTAGCTTTTTGAGATATCTCCTTGATTCATTCAAAAATGAATGTAACATAATATGCTAGATAGATATTGATATGTTACATACAGAATGCTATGATGTTAGCAAGAGGAATGATGAAGGGAGGACCGATATGAACACAGTGGAACCGATTAGAGATAAGAGATTAATAGAGCGCATGAAGGTCCAGTTAAAGGGTAAAGATGAGAAATACAGTCTGCTGTTCACGCTTGGTATGAATACAGGTTTGCGTGTCTCTGATTTGCTTCTGCTCACAGTGAGTGATGTCCTGGATACTGACCATGTTACGATTACCGAACAGAAAACCGGAAAGAAAAGAAATTTCTTCCTCAATACGAAGATGCGAAACGAGATAAAGAAGTATATCAAAGCAGAAAAACTGGATGATTACGATTATCTCTTTCCTAGTCGCAAGCGTGACGCAAACGGAGAAAGCAAGCCGATAACGAGGATTCAAGCTTACAGAGTACTTAACGAAGCAGCTGAAGCAATCGGAATTAAAGATAAAATCGGAACTCACACAATGCGTAAAACATTCGGTTATCATTACTACAAACGAACACATGATGTTGCAACCTTACAGAAAATCTTTAATCATTCTGCACCTTCAATAACTCTGAAATATATCGGCATTGAGCAAGATCAGATTGATGATACTTTAAAAGATTTCTTCCTTTAAGCTTTCAATATGCATACAGCTACATCCTTGAAAATTTGACAAACCTCAAAATGGTTTGTCATTTTTTCTTTTAATTCATGAACAACATTTATCAATTATCTCCGAAAATGATATAGTATATTGCGAAAATAGATGCTCAAGGGACGGCGGTAGGGGTTTTACACTCCCCCCTTGACAACGGCCCGAAGACCCGCCAAAGTACCCGAAAAATTAAACAAGGCTTAGTCCTCACCAGTAAAGGAGGCTTGATTGTTTAGCAACGAAGAATTAGTACAACAAATACAGTCAGACCATAACCGGACACAGAATTTAGAAATTCTGTACAATCAGAATATGACTCTTATCCGTAAAACTATACTTCCCTTTACGGCCCTGGACAGCGAGGAAGACTTATTACAGGAGGCGTTTATAGCGCTCTGCTCCGCCTGTGACAGCTTCCGCCCTGAGAAGGGATATAAGTTCATTACACACGCTCTGAAGGTCCTCAGAGGCCATATCTTCAGCTACATCAACAATACTTCACTGTTACGAATCCCTGATTACAGACGATCTCAGCTTTTACAGTTACAGAAAGTCTCCGAGGCGTATTTCCTCAAGAATGGACGTAAACCGTCTGATACATATCTGCTGATTGCGTTAGGCATCAAAATAGAGGATCTCCGACAGTTGAAAGTCCTTAATGCTGCAATGCTGTCACTGGACCAACCATTGGACGGAGAGGAAGATAATACGCTGTCTGACACGCTACAAGCCTCTGAGGCGGTCGAGGACACTGTACTGGAGCAACTGCACAAGGAACAGCAAAGCGCTGTCCTGTGGGGCGCTGTGGACGCTCTACCTCCGGAGGAGAGGACTGTAATACGTTCTCATTATCAGGATAATGAGACTTTCCAGGAGATTGCGGAACAGACAGGAGCAACGGAGGCGGAAGTAAAGAAAGTTCAGTCTTCCGGTTTAAAAAAGCTTCGGAAGTCGAGGGAGATACAGGCAGAGTATTGTCCGGAGTCGATATTTTACAGAGGCGGACTTGCAAACTTCAAGCGTACCTGGACCAGTTCTGTTGAGCGGATCGCGATGATGTATATCAGCTAGTTCTTTCCTCTGTTACGCGTTCCGGTGCTATAATAATTTTTATTGGGGGTTGAGCATGAAGATTATATATTACAAGTGTCCAGACTGCGGAAAGATGATAGAGCTTCCCGCTACTGTTCGCGGACGGATTGTCTGTGCTTACTGTGGTTCTTCCGGTTGGATTGATGACGATAACGGCAACCCAGTGATAAGACAGGACGGACCGTCTATTCCTGAGAGGAAGACAGCACAGAAAGAAAAGAAATCTTTTAATCCGTTGATTTTTGTGGGCGTGGCTGCGGTGATTGGAGTCCTTTATATTATTGGCACAAAACCCGCTGAAACACATCAGATTGCACCACCTGGAGCAACTGTCCAGGCGGAAGATCCGAAAGAGGTATTAAGAGCGGAGCTTAAAGAGAAATACGATATCATAAAGCCTAGTGAAGTAAGAGGCGATAAGACTGGTAAATGGCGTTTAAATATTATTGCTATTACAACTGCTCCGAATGAATTTGCGGTTGACTATGCCAACGCTTATATGAGCGAGGGTGATGTTCATTTCATAATAAATAAGCATTATAAAACAACTACCAAATTAAGATTGCAGACGGGTATTCTTGAGGTTAAAACCACAGAATATGTAGATAAAGAAGAACGGGACGCGAGGACCTTAGGTAACGGTTATGATTTAGGGGAACAATATTTCGACATGGCAACAGGGAAAGAAATTAAAGCCGAGGTCAATGAAAACGCGGGAACGGTCGAGGCTGAAGAACTTATTGAAGCTGTTAAGGAAGTTGCGGACGGGGGTATAGGAGAAGGGGAATCTATCACGGGGATTGAGTTTGATGGTTCCGACCTTAGAATAATTGTTGACTTGTCCGAAGCTGATAAGACCTTCCCAGTGGAAGACCTTGCCTTGTCGAGAATTTCGTCCATAACTGACGAGGTCCTGTCTCTTGAGGATAAGTATTACAATACTTGGGAGACGGTTACGGTTGACTTCGGTCCGGTTGGAAAAGCAACGCTCGACAAAAGTATAGTTAAGGATCAGGGCGCGGGAAAGTTCTTTGATTTTGATTATGATACTGTCTTGAAGAAATAAAAGAGGACCGAGAGTGCAAGTCTCAGTCCTCCAGTGTGAACAGGTACGGGTCCTTTCGTAATTAGACAATTGTTAGTCACTGTTAATCAAATTAAGCATTGAAAAACATAGCATTTATGCGGGTTTACAGGCATTGAAACAGCCTTCAAGTCCCTGTACCCACCCTTTTGAAGATAGAGCGCCTCAATGCGGGGCGCTCTTTTTCGTTGTAAATACTAGGTTTTTGAGGCCTCCGGATTCATAGGGAAACGTCTATGATACTGTATAAAAGAAAGTGCATCCGATGTTTATCAAAAATCCCTAAAAAATCCAGTATTTATGCGGGTTCATGCACCTAAACCAGGTATATCACTCAGGAGGCGGATCTTCTGTTCTGTGTTTCTCCGGTCCTTGTGGTAATACTGTTCGGTAGTCCCGATGTTGGTATGTCCCATCTGAGACTGTATCAGCTGCGCGTCCAGGTGATTATCCATCATCATCGAGGCGTAAGTCTTCCGAATCATGTGAGCGGACTTGTGCGGAATACCGGACTTTTGACAGACTCGAGCTAATCGGCGCTTGATGCTGTTGGTAGTGATCCTTTTACCGTTACGCATGAAGATATACGGTTCGCCCGTGTCCTGTTGGCGTAACAGAGTAAATAACCAGTTCCATCCCCACGCATCCGGAACGATGATAGTACGCTGTCCCGCTTCCGTTTTGGGCCTGTCTCCAACCGCATACACTGTCTTGCCGTCCGGTCCCGTGTATTGCGTCTCCGTCTTCGTTACGCTGATACTGTAGCCTCCTGGAACTTGTACGATGTCTGACGGTTCCAGTGCTACCAGTTCCCCAACTCGCATACCTGTTGGAAACAGGAGAAGGATACCGAGATTCTGAATATCCGGATGCTCCTTGCAGTATGCTATCACGGTTCGCGCTTCATGGTCTGTAAAACATTCTCCGGTCGGTCGGAGCGTTCTCCGCTTAAAAGATCCGCTTGATATGTCGAGATCATCGAGTGTAGCAACAACATTGAAGGTTATAAGCTTTTGTCGCTTCGCTCGTTTCAATGTCCCCTTAATGATGGTCTTCAAGTTACTGAATGCTTTAGGTGTTACGCTGCCGTCCGCAATTCTTTCCAGGAAACGGGATATACTGTCCTCCGTAATGTCGGACAATGGAGTATCATTCAGTCCGGAGCAGAATCTGTTATATATCCTCCTGTTTTGGTCGAATGTTGCGGGGCGGATAACTTTTCGCTCCAGGCGATCCCTGTTCCATTCCTCAAAGATTTCCCCGAATGTGGGACAGGTGTTAAGTGATTGCAGTATCCTGTCCTCAAGTTCCTCCTTCTTCTTCAGTTTAATGAACTTCCGCTTGCCTCCAGGCTTTGGAAGATAAGTACACCAACGCCCGTCAGCGCCTTGCCATATCTTGTAAGGATGCTTTGATAATAGTTTTTTTCTTCTCATTTCCTCCGCTTCTTGTACCTGTTCCAGAGGTATCATACCACACTCAGCAAGTTCGTGAAGGGAGCTGATGATATGAGAGTTGATTTCAGTATTATCTCCGATGATGCTCAACAAAGATGTCATACTTCCTTTCTTGTAAAGCATTGGAGAGGGTGGTACTATACAAGTGGTTCACGCTTGTTGGAGTACCCCAATTTCATACCCTCTCCAATAAGTCCCGCCCCAGGATGGTCCCCACCGTCATGGGGCTTTTTTCATGCCGTTACGCGGTTCTGTCTGCGCTTGCGTTCGGACCGGATACCGTCAAGGTGTCCGCCTACATACGCCACAGCAAGTAACCATTCCGCATCATCCCGCAGCACTGCGGGGATCTGATACACATCAAGGATTTTTTCCGAAAGCTCCAGTCCATCCAGGAACAGGTCCGGAGACTGACGAAGGATCTTTAACAGGTCCTGATCCTTGCACAAGAGAAGATTAATCATTCCTTTCCTCCAGTCTTAAATCCAGTCCTCTAGTGCCAACAGCCAACAGCCTACAGTTCCGAGAAACAAGATAAGGTTCACTGATTTACCTCCTTTCTGTTTTCTCCGCCTCACGCTTGAGGAAGCTTTCCACATCGTCCAGGTTCCACAGATGGTCATATACATCGTTATAAGATCCCCATACATAAAATCCGGTCCGATCATCCTTAACTATGTATCCGGTTTCCTTTTCCCCATTCTGATTGATGTATACCGGACTGCACCAGTGTTCCTCCACGCCTCTGCGGACCTGGTATCCTGTCATGTAATGCACATACCCTTTCTCAATGGTGTAACCGAGATCCCTTGCAATCTTCCGCAGTCTCCGGAGTTTGTTGTTCTCCATGCGCTGTTCAAGTGTTGTCATGCTGTTATACCTCCTTTTAAAATTTTCCCTTCATGTAATTATCGTGACAGAGAAGATACCCTCTACCAAACCCGAAGAGATATGCTCTAGCTAAGATATAAGACAGGGGGAGTCCTTCCTTGAAAGGTTCAGCAATTAAGTCCAGTTCTTGATCTGAGGGTACTGATTCCAAATTCTCTTCGAGCAACAAACTCGCTAAGACACTTTCTCCCGGAAGATCTCTCCAAGCGGGATCATCATTCAAATCTAAACCAAGGTGGGACGCTATCAATTTAGTTGCTCGTTTTATGTGTCTATCTAGCTTTATCTCTTCGGGATCCTCAGGGGGGTTGTTACCCATCTCCTGGTCCGCTTGTGCCTCCTTGAGTTGCTGATATGCTCTGTTAGTGGAGATCGCGCCCTGATTCCATCCCGCATAGTCTGCGGGTTTAAGCTGATCCCTATGGTCCGAAACATACTTAGCTTTCCGGTACTGTTCCCCGCTTCCAAAGTCGAGCTTTTCCGCGACCTTGTCCCGCGTGTTCCCTTTTTCACCCTCTGCAAAATTTTGCATAGGGTCTTTCATCCGCTGTTCTGCCTTTATCCGTTCAATCCGCTCCAGGCGCTTTGCAAGGTCTAACCGTTCCTCCATTGTGAAGTCCTTCCGGACCTCGTTCTCCGCAATCTCCATATTGAGACGGTGTTCCTCATCGCGGACACTGACCATGTGAACGTCTGTCTCTGTCCATCCAAGGGACTTCATTGCTTGCAGTCTCCGGCCTCCCGCTATCAGAACATGGTCCTCTGAGATCACTGGAGGCTGTATCAGACCATTCTTTTCGATGTCTTCCGCCAGTGCCTGTATATCCCCGTAGTCCTGTCGGATACGGTCATTAACCTTAATATCGTCAATCCTGATTCTCATTCTCTTTACGTTTTCCTCCTGTTGAGGCTGTATGAAGTTGTTTCCTTGTGTGTCTGCGGAAACACATAGCGTGTGTCTGTGGGAACACACATAAGGCGGTTGATTTTAGTTTGCTGTGTGTCTGTGGGAACACACTTCTTTGACATTCTCCTAGGGGTTTGCGTGTGTCTGTGGAGACACATATATATAAAGTTTGCCATATGTTTACGGGTCTTCTGTGGGGGTCCAGGTCTGCCAGTTCGCAGAATACTGGTATATGCTTTTCTCATGTCTCAGCTTTCCGGATGATACTTGTCGGATGAATCCATGTTCACAGAGTACCTTCATGTCCCTATAGAATGTGGCGTGCATGGTTGAGGTATAGAGTCCGTACTTTGCGATTGCACTCCAGTTCAGATAAAACATAGTGTCATCTTTGAGACTGTCAATCTGCGGAAAGTCTTTACTGGGTTTTCTCTTGCCGTAACACTGAGCTTTACACGCAAGGTATAAGCAGCGCTGTCGAGGCGATAGATCTAGGAAGGCGGGACTTACAAGCATAGATTCGTAAAGGTTTGCAGAAGTGTCGGCCTGTTTCCGCCCGTTGCTCTTGACATACCCACAGGATTCATAGGGTTTTGGTTGGTAAGGCGTTTTTCTGTTTCCCATGCCTAACCTCCCTTTGATATCTGCGTATCAGTGTTACTGGTTATCTGCGAGAATTTCGGATACATCCACACCGAGCGCCTTAGAGAGGATACCAAGGGTTCGCGGTCGGACCTCCTTTCCGTTAAGGACTTTGTACCATGTGCGCTTGTTGAGTTGTGATCCGATAATGTCGGAACTAGTCATACATTTCCGCGCAAGTATCAGTTCCAGTTTCTGTCTGTCTGCTCTCATCATCCACCTCCTTATACCAATATGGATATTTATGTGCCCTAATTGTAATACCAATAAGCATCTTTCGTCAACCGTAGAAAATAAAAAATTTTTTCCTGGTTATGGTACAATAGCGTAAGAGGTGACAGTATGACATTTGGAGAGAAACTAAAATATTACCGGAAAGCGAGAAACTGGACGCAAGCAGAGTTAAGTAAAAGGTCCGGAGTAGGACAGAATCAGATTGCACGATACGAAAACGGGCAACGAGTCCCGAGGTATGATAAGGTTGTAAAACTTGCGGACGCACTGCAAATAGGAACTGACTTTTTACTGAGAGACAGTGATTCTGATATCATTGCAGTAAGACTTTCACAGTTGCGTCCATTATTTGGACTGTCGCAAGATGCATTAGCAGAGTGTTCTTATGAACCGTTATGCGGTAGAGATATAGATGATTTTGAGATGGGGCGTATGTTACCATCTTCAAGGCAGCTTAGTGATATAGTGGACCGTTTTAGACGTTGCCCACTTGGGGAACAGGAGATAGGCGTTGATCCTTGGGAAAAGGTTATGCCTATACTGGATGACCTGGGCAAAAAGGCGGATGAGCTGAAAGAAAAGGAAGATTG
>OCVV011184954.1_pt1 | contig 10592 bp, 8 predicted proteins | sample 1539721 | NCBI WGS metagenome assembly OCVV01 (sample SAMN02144230, study PRJEB22623) | gut metagenome | biome: sheep rumen | host: Ovis aries | place: New Zealand
CAGATAAAATTCATTCCAGAAATAATTATTCTTGGGTGTATCCTGTTCATGAAGTATTGTCATTTTCAGGGGAACATCAAAAGATAGTAACAACAGATAGAATTCTAGTAATTCAAAAGCCTGACCACACAAAATCAAGAGAATTTTACTTAGACTTATTAGAAGAGAGAGTAAGGGAGTATCCAGAAGATAGTAGAAATACATTCTTACTTGCCAGGGAGTATAATAGTAAAGGACGATGGATGGATTGTATTGAAACTGCTAGGAAATATTTAGAGTTAAACGATTTGTGGTACAAGCCGGAAAAAGTGAAGGTAGAATGCTTAATGGCAAATTCATATAGAAGAATGCAATTGTATGAAGAAGCGGAATTTTGGGCTAATGCAGCATTAAAAGAAAATGTTCCTACACGAGAACCGTATTTAGAGAAAATAATAATAGATTTCGAAAAAGGGGATTATATAAGAGTAATAAAAGATGCTACAGAAGCTTTAAAGATACTGGATTATAACGTAGAAGTAATTGATTCACCTGGTTGTTTTGATGGGACTATATATGATTATTTATCATTAGCTTATTATTACTTAGAAGATTATGACAATGCAATTAAATACATAGATTTGGATATAAGGCAAAATCCTAAGGAAGAAAGATTGAAAGAAAACAGAAAGATTTTTATGGATATGAAAAGAAATAGATTTTTTTAATTGTTAGATTTGAAATTGGGGACGGAGAAAATTTAAATTATTTAAAATTTTCCCCGTCCCCAATAAAAAAAGAGGTGAAATGAATGAAATTATTAATGCACACATGTTGTGCACCTTGCAGTGTATATTGTATAGATACATTAAGAAAAGAAGGAATAGAGCCAACATTATATTGGTATAATCCAAATATTCATCCATATAAGGAATACGAGGCAAGACGTGATTGCTTAAAAGTATATGCAGAAAAAATAAATATTGAAGCAATATTTGAAGATGAATATGGATTAGATGAATTTTGCAAAAATGTTACAAATAACTTAGATTCAAGATGCGTTGATTATTGTTATCCAGTAAGACTTAGAAAAACATTTGAATATGCAAAAGAACATGGATATGACACAGTAACTACAACATTATTATATAGTATTTATCAAAAACATAACTTTATAAAAAAGCTATGTGAAGATTATAGCAAAGAATATGGCATAGATTTTCTTTATAGAGATTTCAGATACGGATTCTGGGAAGGGCATGATAAGGCTGTAGAAGAAGGTTTATATATGCAAAAATATTGTGGCTGTGTATTTAGTGAAGAAGATAGATATGTAAAAAAGAAAAAAGATGCTTTAAGTTTACCAGAAGGATTCGAATGGAAAAGAAAGGAAAAATCTAAATGCTAAAAAAGGGTGATTTGTGCAAACATTTTAAAGGAAAAACATTAGATGAAAAAAATATATATAGAATATTAGAAGTAGGGGTAACATATTCAGGAGATAAATCAGAAAAGCCTATTAATAATTTGGTAGTATATGAAAACATATTCCAAGGAAAGATTTTTACAAGAGAATTAGAGGATTTAGAAGCGGAATTATCTGAAGAAAAACAAAAAGAATATGGACAACTTCATAGAGTTGAAAAATTAACTTCTGAAGAAATTGAAATTGTAAAGAATAAATTTGAAAAACTGTTGAAAACTGGAAAACATTGTGATACAATGACAAAGTGATGTTAAAATATAACAAATATATAGGAGGTTGAAGAATAATGAAAGATTATTTAGAAATTGATGAAGTAAAAGCTTTAGAAGTTTTGGATTCAAGAGGAAATCCAACAGTTCAAGTTGAGGTTATAGCAGGAGGATATAGCGGTGTAGCTATGGTTCCATCTGGAGCATCAACAGGAAGCTTTGAAGCAGTAGAATTAAGAGACGGAGATGCCTCAAGATACTTAGGAAAAGGTGTTTTAAAAGCTGTAAACAATGTTAACACAACAATTAGAGATGCAGTTTTAGGAATGAACGTTTATGACCAAGTTAAATTAGATAAAACAATGATCGAATTAGACGGAACAGAAAATAAAGGTAAATTAGGAGCTAATGCAATATTAGGTGTATCTTTAGCAGCAGCTAGAGCAGCAGCAGCTTCTTTAGGAATAGAATTATACGAATACATCGGTGGAGTAAATGCTAAAACATTACCAACTCCTATGATGAACATTATGAATGGTGGAAAACATGCTGATAGTACATTAAGTGTACAAGAATTCATGATTATGCCAGTTGGAGCTAAAACATTCTCAGAATGTTTACAAATGAGTGCTGAAATTTATCACAACTTAAAGAAAGTTCTAAAAGAAAAAGGATTAGCTACTGGTGTTGGTGATGAAGGTGGATTCGCTCCAAACGTTAAAGATGAAGATGAAGCTTTAGCTTTAATAGTAGAAGCTATTGAAAAAGCTGGATATAAACCAGGTGAACAAGTTTGCTTAGCATTAGACGTTGCTGCAACAGAAATGTATGATGAAGCTAAGAAAATTGGTAAAGATGGACAATATCATTTCTGGAAAATTGGTGTTACAAAAACATGTGATGAAATGATAGACTTCTTAGAAGATTTAGTTAATAGATATCCAATTATCTCAATTGAAGACGGTTTAGCTGAAGAAGATTGGGATGGATGGAAAAAACTAACAGATAGATTAGGAAACAGAATCCAATTAGTTGGTGACGATTTATTTGTTACAAACATCAAGAGATTACAAAAAGGTATTGATTTAGGTGTTACAAACAGTATATTAATCAAATTAAACCAAATCGGTACATTAACAGAAACTTTAGATGCTATTGAATTAGCTAAGAAAAATGGTATGACAGCTGTTGTTTCTCATAGAAGTGGTGAAACAGAAGATACTACTTTAGCTGATGTTGCTGTTGCTACAAACGCAGGACAAATTAAAACAGGTGCTCCATGTAGAACAGATAGAGTTGCTAAATACAACAGATTATTGAACATAGAAGCTCAATTAGATGATGTTGCTATTTATGCAGGAAGAAAAGGATTAAATAGATAATTAATTTTACCGGTTGCCGTTTAATTTTATACGGTTACCGGCTTTTTTTAACAATCAAAAACATTAAGGAGGAATGTGGAATGAGATTAATACTAGCATCAAGCTCCAAAAATAGACAAAACATATTAAAAAATATAGGATGGAAATATGAAGTTGTTAAAAGTACAGTTGAGGAACATAGTGATTCAAAAGATCCTAGAGAGTATGTTATGGATTTATCCAGAGATAAAGCTAATTCAGTAGCTTCTCAAATTGATGGACAAGCATTAATTATATCAGCAGATTCCATTGTATATATGGATGGAAAAATTTTTGAAAAACCAAAGAGCAAAGAAGAAGCTTTTAATAATATGAAATTAATGAGTGGAAGAGTTACATACTTAACAACTGGAATGACTATTAAAGATTTGTACCAAAATAAAGAAATATCTTTTTCAGAAGTGGCAGAAGTTCACTTAAGAAAAATTGATGATGAAGATATTAAATGGTATGTTGAAAATGAAAAAGATGTATTAAATGGCTGTGGTTATAGATTTCCAGGAAAAGCAGAAATTTTTATTGATAAGATTGTTGGTGATTTCAACACATTATTTGGAATTTCAATAAGTTCAGTATATTCTAAACTAAAAGAATTAGGATATTCAATAAATGATTTTGAAATGGCTGAATAGAAAAATGAAATAAATTTAAAAGCAAGTGTGGACATGCACTTGCTTTTATGATATTATGACGGAAAAGAAAAAAGGAGAAAACACAAATGTCAAGATTATTAGTAGTAGACGGTAACAGCATAATGAACAGAGCCTTTTACGGAATTATGGGTAGTAAAATGCTTATGACTAAAGATGGGACATATACAAATGCTGTTTATGGATTTTTAGCAATTATTTTTAAAGTTATTGATGATTTAAAACCAGAATATATGGCTGTAGCTTTTGATTTGAAGGCTCCTACAGCAAGGCATAAACTATATGAAGGATATAAGGCTAATAGACACGGAATGCCTGATGAATTAGCAGCACAAATGCCAATAATTAAAGACGTTTTAAGAGCTATGAATATAACAATTATCGAAAAAGAAGGTTATGAAGCAGACGATGTTTTAGGTACTTTGGCAAAGTTTGGAGAAGCAGATGGTGTAGATGTTACAATACTTTCTGGAGATAGAGATACATTCCAATTAGCAACAGATAAGGTAACAATAAGAATTCCTAGAACAAAAGCAGGAAAAACAGAAGAAGATGATTTTGATAGAGCAAAAGTAATTGAAACTTACGGAGTTGAACCAAAACAATTAATTGAGGTAAAAGGATTGATGGGGGATACTTCAGATAATATTCCTGGTGTTCCAGGAGTTGGAGAAAAAACAGCTCTAAATCTAATTAAAGAGTATAAATCAATTGAGAATTTATATAAATGTTTAGATGAAGGTACAGCTACATCAGTAAAAGGTAAAATGAAAGAGAAAATTACTGAAAACAAAGATTTAGCTGAACTTTCAAGATTCTTAGGAACAATTAATGTTGAAGTTCCAATTGAAGAAACAGTGGAAGATTTAAAAATTAAAGATTGGAATAAAGAAGAAGTATTAAATATTTTTAAAGAACTTAATTTTAATAGATTTATAGATAGATTTAATTTAAATGATTTTCAAGAAAAGAAAGAAAATAAGAATTTGTTTGAAATAAAAGAAATAACAAATGAAAATATCGACAATGTTAAAGAAATTATAACAAATCAAGGTAAATTAATTTACTACTTTGGTAAAGAATTGGACAAAGATAGTAAAAACATTATAAAGAAAAAAGTTAAGTCAATAAATATATTGAATTCAGAAACCAACGAGGTCTATTATATAAAAATAAATGATTTAGCCATATTTTTAGCTGGCTTTAGAGATATATTTGAAAATAAAAAAATAGATAAGATAAGTTATTCAATGAATGAAGATTATGTACTATTAATGGAAAATAATGTACAGTTAAGTAATATAGTTTTTGATGCAGAAATTGCAGGTTATGATTTAAATCCAACTGGAAAACCAACAATGCAAAATTTAGCTTCTGAGTATTTAAATATTGATATTGATGAATATATTGAAAATAATTCTGAATCAACAGAAGATAATAATGAAAGTGAGCAAATTAATCTATTTGATAGCATGCCGGTTGAAGATAGCAAAGACGAAATAGATAATAATAAATATAAAAATGCATTGTTTGTTTATTGCATTGGAAAACTACAAGAGCCTACTATAAAAAAATTAGAAGAAATAAATAGTATAGATTTATTTAATAAAATAGAGATGCCTCTTGTTGAAGTTTTAGCACAAATGCAAGTAAATGGTATGTATGTAGATAAAAATGAATTGATTGAAACAGGAAATAAATTAAAGCAAGATTTAGAAAGATTAACAAATGAAATTCATGAATTAGCAGGTGAAAATTTTAATATAAATTCAACTCAACAACTAGGAAAAATTTTATTTGAAAAATTAGAATTGCCAGTTAAGAAGAAGACAAAAACAGGATATTCAACAGATGTTGATATTTTGGAAAAATTAAAGAAATATCATCCTATAATAGAAAAAATATTGGAATATAGAAGCTTGATGAAATTAAATTCAACGTATGTGGAAGGATTATTGCCTTATATTAACGAAAAAGATAATAGAATTCATTCTTTCTTCCATCAAACAATAACTGCAACTGGAAGAATAAGCTCAACAGAACCAAATTTACAAAATATTCCAACCAGAATTGAACTTGGAAAGCAGTTAAGAAAAGTTTTCAAACCAAAAGAGGGATATATATATATTGACGCTGATTATTCACAAGTTGAATTAAGAGTTCTAGCACATATTTCTAAAGATGAAAATATGATGCATGCATTTTTAAACGACGAAGATGTTCATAAGCAGGCAGCGTCAAAAGTTCTTGGAATACCAATTGAAGAGGTAACAAAGGAACAACGTTCATCTGCTAAAGCAGTTAACTTTGGAATTGTTTATGGAATTAGTGATTTTGGATTATCTGAACAACTTGGAATAAGCAGAAAAGAGGCTAAAAGCTATATAGAACAGTATCTTGAAAAGTATAGCGGTATAAAAAGTTTTATGGATGACATTGTTGAAGAAGCAAAACAAAAAGGATATGTAGAAACTTTATTTCACAGAAGAAGATATATTCCAGAATTGACATCAAACAATTATATGGTAAGGCAATTTGGAGCAAGAGCTGCTATGAACACTCCAATTCAAGGGACTGCAGCTGATATTATGAAGATTGCTATGATTAATGTATTCAACAAATTAAAGGAACAAAAATTAGATGCTGACCTTGTTTTACAAGTTCATGATGAACTTATAATTGAATGTAAAGTTGAGGAAAAGGATGCTGTTGCTAAATTGCTAAAGGAAAACATGGAAAATGCTATTAATATGGTTGTTCCATTGAAAGTAGAAACATCAGAAGCTTATAATTGGTATGAGGCAAAGTAAAATTTTAAACTACAGTTTTAAAATTGTAAAAGGAGAGATTTAATGCGAGGAAAATTTGCAATGAAATTAATAGTGTCAATCGCGGTTATTTTGATATTGATATTATTATTTAAAATATTCAATGTTTATACTCTTATAAAAAAACAGGTATATAAGCAAGAGTACGCTGAATATGTAAATAAATATGCAGAAATTAATGAAATTGATCCTATGTGGATATTTGCTATAATAAAAGTAGAAAGTAATTTTAACGCTAATGCAACATCTGGAAGTGGTGCGAAGGGGCTGATGCAACTAATGGATACAACTGCTGTAGATATTGCTAAAGAGTTAAATATAACTAATTTTGAATCAAGTATGTTATATGACCCTGAAATAAATATCATGCTTGGAACAAGATATTTTGATAAATTATTGGCGAAATATAATGAAAATTATTATTTAGCTATTGCAGCTTATAATGGAGGAATAGGAAACGTTGACAATTGGTTAGAAAAAGGCATAATCAATAAAGATGGTTCTAATATAGAAAATATTCCGTATAAGGAAACAAATATGTATGTGAGAAAAACAGTAAAAGCGTATACAATATATAATGAATTATATATATAGTATAAAAATTACACAAATATAAAAAGGAGGAAAAAGATATGTCAGTATTAGTTACAGGTGGAGCAGGTTACATAGGAAGCCACACAGTAGTTGAATTATTAGAAAGAGGAGAAGAAATAGTTATTGTAGATAATTTTTCAAATAGTAAACCAGAAATGCTTGATAAAATAAAAGAAATAACAAACAAGAATTTTAAATTTTATGAGGTAGACTTATTAGATAAAGAAGGTTTAGAAAAAGTTTTTGCCGAAAACCCAGAAATTGATTCAGTTATTCATTTTGCAGGATTAAAGGCTGTTGGGGAATCTGTTGCGAAGCCAATAGAATATTATCATAACAATATTACTGGAACTTTAATTTTGCTAGATGTTATGAGAAAACATAATTGTAAAAAAATAGTATTCAGTTCATCTGCAACCGTATATGGTAATCCAAAAACAGTTCCAATTAGAGAAGATTTTCCACTTTCAACAACAAATCCATACGGAAGCACTAAGTTAATGATTGAGCAAATCTTAAACGATGTGTATATTTCAGATAATGAATGGAGTGTAATTTTACTTAGATATTTTAATCCAATTGGAGCACATGAAAGTGGTATAATTGGTGAAAGTCCAAATGGAATTCCAAATAACCTAATGCCATATATTAATCAAGTAGCTTGTGGTAAATTAGATTATTTAAGAGTATTTGGAAACGATTACGATACAATAGATGGAACAGGAGTAAGGGACTATATTCACGTTGTAGATTTGGCACAAGGACACTTGAAAGCTTTAGATAAAGCTCGTGAGTTTACTGGGGTTGAAGCATATAACTTGGGTACAGGTACAGGATACTCAGTATTACAAATTGTAAAAGCATTCGAAGATGCAACAGGAGTTGAAGTTAAATATAAAATTGTAGATAGAAGACCTGGAGATATTCCAACATGTTATGCTGATCCAAGTAAAGCGAAAAAAGAATTGAATTGGGAAGCTAAAAGAGGAATTGAAGAAATGTGTAGAGATGCATGGAAATTTACTTCAAATAATTAATAAATAATAAAAAAGAAATCCATTTTATAATGGATTTCTTTTTATATTATCTAACTGTATTTAGTAAATCTGGATTAGATTCAATTAGTTTTTGTAATTTATCTAATTCTTCTTGGTTGATAGTTGGTGTTGTTGTGTTTGGTATGCTTGGTATTGTTGTTGTGTTTGTTGTTTCTTTCTTGTCGTTATCTTCAACTTTTTCTTCAACTTTCTTTTCTTTGTATATATCTTCAGCTTTTACATTAATTCCTATTAATTTAAGTCTTGCAGGTAATACTTCAGAAGCTTTCTTTGATATTTTATCAAATTCTTTATTTAGTTCTTCTTCAGATAATTTTAATACTTCAATAGAATTGCTAGATGATAATTCTGGAATTGAAACGTTATCTGTGAATTCAGCTGTTCCATCAAAATTAATTTCTGCAGATTCTTTTGCATATTTAAAGCTCATTTTTCCTTTAATATCAACAGCTTCTTTTTTAGGATTTCCTTTTGAAGAAATGTCAACATTTAATGAAACATCAGCTAAAGGAATGTTAAGTGATAAGTAGACTTTAGATTCATCATCTTTGTTAATTAATTCATAATCAACAGTTCCAATTTGAGTACCCATAGCTTTTAAAGAAACTTTTCCTTTTCTTTCTTTATCATCTTTTTTCTCATATTCGTCTGTTGCTGTAATATATGCTTTACCTTTTTGATATATTGTATAAATTGTCTTTCCTTTAGCATATTCTACAGATAACAATGCTTCTTTATCGCTTTTTTCAGAAACATCTTTTAAAGTATTTAATTCTATTCTAACTGGTTTTGATTTATCAGAATAAATAGCAATTTGAATTGCTGCTTTATCTTCATCTTTTATAGATTCGAATTCTTCTAACATACTGTCGAATATTTCATTCATAAGTTCTTTTACATCGTCTTCATCAATTTTATTTTGACCAGCGTTTTCTAAAATCATGTTAGCTTTTTCAACAATTATTTTTGTTAATACAGAATCGTCTTTTACTAATTTAGAAAAATCTTCTGCAAATTTGTATGTGTCTTTTCCTGTTAATGTTAAGTAGTAAGCTGTTGTTTTAACATCATCACCGTCAACTTCAACTTCAACATTCTTTTCAGATGAATAACAATCTTTTGAAATTAAAGTGTTTAAAAGATCTCCATATCTTTCATCGAAATGTTTTAAATCTTCATCTGAAATGTATAAAAATTCGTATGGATCAATTTTTGCTCCTGATAAAGCATTTTCTAATACTTTGATATCTTCATCAGTAAAGTCTTTGCTACGATTCTCTTTGATGTATTTAACTAAATCTTCTGCAGATACTGATATATATTTATCAGATAAATCCTTACATCCAATTCCAACTTTTTTGTCGTTGTTAACTAAGTCTAATGTTAATACTTCTGAATTGTTTGAATATAAACCAATTTTGTTTTGTGATTTGTTGTTTTTTGAATCTACATTTGACTCAAATTTAATTTTGCTTTTATTGATTATACTTTTTGTTTCAGAATCCAATTCTGATAAATTTAAATTTGCAGACATATTAAGATTTAATTTGTATGGTTTGTTGTAGTTATCTTTATATTCTTTTAAGAAATCAGAATAATCTGTAAATTTAGCTCCTTCCATATTTAATGCTTTTTCCATTTGATTAGAAAAAACTTCATTAGCAGGTTTTAGGAAATTAAATATATCTGTAAATTTCCATAAACAAAAACCTCCAGCTCCAATACCACATAATACTAATAGTGTGATAATTACAGCTATAATCGCTTTTTTAGCTTTCATTTTAAATTCCTCCTTTAAAAATAATTTCATTCATTATTATTACATACTTTAATTTAAAATACAAGAGAAAATGAAAAAATAAAAAAATAAGAAAAATCTTGAAAATTAGCGAATTTTATATTGACATATAAATTTTTTAATGATAATAATAAGAATGTCTAGAATATAACAGCACCAGGAGGAAAGTGGATTTATGGCTGATACGAATTTGTGGCAATTTAAAAATGAAGATTATGAACAATTAAGCGATGAAGATGTTATTAAGCTAATCAGGTCGGGAGACAAAAATGCCCTTGATTTTATTATGAACAAGTATAAAAATGTAGTCAATATTAAAGTTAGTAAATACTTTATTATTGGAGCTGAAAAGGAAGATATTGTTCAAGAAGGGCTAATTGGTTTGTATAAAGCAGTTAAAAGTTTTGATTTAGAAAAAGATAATTCATTTAAAACTTTTGCTAATTTATGTATTGAGAGGCAGCTTATAACTGCAATAAAAACCTCAAACAGACAAAAACACATGCCGCTCAATTCATATCTATCATTAAATATGTCAGCATACGAGGATGAGGAAGCAGACACCGTAA